>OBXC01000248.1_pt1 | contig 52117 bp, 44 predicted proteins | sample 1538111 | NCBI WGS metagenome assembly OBXC01 (sample SAMEA2580137, study PRJEB22360) | human gut metagenome | biome: human gut; feature: human-associated habitat; material: faeces | place: Denmark | collected 2008/2010
AAAGTTCATGTTCAGCCCTCACTTTCCGGCATACCGTGGGATTGCACTCCGGGGCGTCGCACTTCTCCTTGAGATTCATCAGCACCGAAGGACGTTCCGGCTGCTTGTCCAGAAACCCCTGTAAATCTTTGAAGCCGATGCTGTCCACATAATGCACAGACACCTCGCCATTGCGTTTGAGTGCGATCACATCGCTGACCGACAGGCTGTGCCCCTCAAAATCCTGCGGACGGGAGAGGTTAAACACCTGAAACAGTTCTTCCAAAACCTCGTTGTTCGGCACATCCTGCCACATGGCGGGCAGATCAGCATAGTAGGTGACCTCGTAATGCTCCGGGTCGGGCGTTTTGCCTCGACGATTCAACTCCCGCATAGAAGCAAATCTTTCATCAAGGATTTTTTCGTCATGCCGCAGCTGCATCACCATATAAACATCGCACCCTGCGTTCAGAAACTTCTGCGGGATGTCCGTCATGGGTTCACCGTCAAAATTCTGGTTCCATTTTTGCTGCATCGTCCACCTCACAGTTCCGGTGCAGAACGTGCAGAGGATTTTGGCGCAGACGTATCACTTGCCAGTTCTGCCAGCTTTTCCAGTGTGGAAGGGCGATGGTCTGCACTCAGTTCCTCGGCTTCCTCAACTTTATCCATGACTGCATCGTAGTCCTGCAGTAGCCGCCGGCCCTTTTCCATGTGGTGTGCTTCCAGAATCTGCTCACGGGCTTCCTGAATGGTCAGTTCCGGGGCATCCAACTGCCCGCCGTCCATCACAGAATAATCGCTGTGGTAGAGTGTGTAGTCCCATCCATCCTCACAGGACTGGATGGCAAGGTAGCCTTTGCCGCCCAGTTCCCATGCAGCCTGCTCGTCTTGTGTCTGAATTTCCGGGTAGAAGTCGGCATGGTTCCGTTCCATGACCTCGGCAAACTGGCAGATGTGGAACACATTGCCCAGACCGCCCATGTCAAAGTGATAATCATCCAGATGTTCCACCCGTGCCGTAAAACTGCGCCCATCCGGGTAATCCACCTGAATCACGCCGCCATCTGGAATGCGATAGAGGTCATCATAGTGGCTGTTGATGAGACGAATATCCTTCGGCAGCGTTTCCGGCTCCCAGATGCGCCGTCTGCCGATGCCCGCCTGCGGGATGTTTTCGAGGATCTTTACGCTTTCCTGTTGGATGACCTTGCGGTCATCGTCCGAAAGTTCAAACAGATACCAGTTCCGGGCGGCAGAAATGGCGTTCCTGCCATCGGGCGGCAGGTTCTTTTCCGAGATCTGCCCGCTTTCCAGCGGCTCACCAGTTACCTTGTTGTAGGTGGCAAAGCCGACTCCTGCACCGTTTTCCCGGAGATGCAGATAGCGTTCATCGTTGATAAGGTAGACCGCTTCTTTTATCTGCTCCATCAGCACCCACCTTCAAATTCCAGCGAAAACTTGCTGCGGCCATCGGCTTCACAGGACAGCAGCACGGTGGCGTTGTAGGTCTTGCCCTTGGCGCTCTTGCAGTCCTTCAGGCGGACCCGGCCATCCCGCAGCAGCTTGTCCGCCACATGAGCGTCCAGCCGCTTGCCCAGACGCTTAAAGAACGCATTGTCCTTCCACAGCACGAAACGGCACTCCCGGTTCTCACAGAACCAGCCCTTTTCACGCTCCACAACATTTGCACCGCAGTTCGGACAGACACCAATGATTTTGTTTTTCATAAGCGCATTCGCTCCCTTCGTAGCCTCGGTGGTCGTTACCAGCGAGGAGATCATCTCTTTGATTTCAGTCATAAAAGTTTCCGGCTCCATTTCGCCACGTTCGATTTGCAGCAGCTTTGTTTCCCAATCGGCGGTCATTTCCGGGGATTGGATTTCTTCGGGCATTACGGTGATGAGGGCTTTGCCCTTATCCGTGGGCAGCAGCACCTTGGTTTTCTTGGTGCCCTTGCGCTCCAGAAATCCCTTCTGCACTAGCTTTTCAATGGTGGCGGCTCTGGTTGCCGGAGTACCGATACCCTGACGTTCTACGCCCTCCGGCATACTGTCTGCACCCGCTGCCTGCATAGTGGACAGGAGCGTATCTTCCGTGTAGGATTTCGGCGGGGACGTTTGACCTTCCTTCAGTTCGGCATCAGCAACGCTGCACTGGCTCTGCTCCTGCACATCCGGCAGAACAGCCGGTTCTTTCTGCTTGCTCAGCAGTTCTCCCAGCATTTTCCGCTCCATGGTTTTCCATCCCTCGGACAGCACAACTTTGCCTTTGGCGGTAAATTCTTCGCCTGCGCAGATGGTAGTCAAGGTGGTTTCTGCATAGCAGTAAGGCTCACCCACGGCGCAGAGCAGCCGTGCGGCAATCAGCCGCAAGACATTCCGCTCCCCGGCAGGGAGTGCGGCAAGGTCTGCTTTTGCCATGCTTTTCGTTGGCAGCAGCGCATGGTGGTCGGTGACTTTGCTGCCGTTGATGACCTGCTGCACATGGATGGGAAACGGCTCTTCCACGGCAAACACCCGGCCCGTGTCCATCACCAGCCCCGGAAGGGATGCCGCCATATCCTCCGTCAAAAAGCGGCTGTCCGTGCGGGGGTAGGTGATGAGCCGTTTTTCGTAAAGACTTTGGGCATAATCCAAGGTCTGCTGCGCCGTAAATCCCAACAGACGGTTTGCATCCCGCTGCAATGCGGTAAGGTCATAGAGCTGCGGCGGGCTTTCGGCTTTTTCCTTGCGCTCCATCTTCTGCACCGTGACACGCCCCTCCTTTCGGCATTTGGAAAGCAGCAGTTCGGCATCCTCTTTCTGGGCAAACCGCTTGCTGGATGCGGTGCCGCCGTCTGCAAGGGTCAGGGCAACCGTGTAGAACTTCTCCGGCACAAAGGCGGCAATGGCAGCTTCCCGGACAACCGTCATGGCAAGCACCGGGGTCATAACACGCCCTACTGCCAGCGGCTGACCGTACAGGCACGAAAAAAGCCGGGACGCATTGATACCGACCATCCAGTCGGCACGTTCCCGGCATAAAGCCGCCTTGTACAAGGCATCGTATTCAGTTGACGGTTTGAGGTGGGCAAAGCCCTCCCGGATGGCAGATTCCTCCATGCTGGACAGCCATAGGCGAGAAACAGGCTTCTTACATCCAGCCTGTTCATAGACCAGCCGGAAGATCAGTTCTCCCTCGCGCCCTGCGTCCGTAGCGCAGATCACGTTGTCCACATCCGGGCGGTGCATGAGCTTTTGCAGGATGCCGAATTGCTTTTTGGTGGACGCAGACACCAGATACTGCCACTTTTGCGGCAGGATGGGCAGATCTGCAATGCTCCACTTGGTGTACTTGGCATCGTAGACATTGGGTGGGGCAAGCTCCACCAGATGACCAACACACCAGCTGACAAGATAGCCGTTCCCCTCAAGGTAGCCGTCCTGACGGCTGGTGGCACCGAGGACTTTGGCGTAAGCCATGGCAGCGGACGGCTTTTCCGCTACGATCAATTTTGCGATAATAATCCCCCCAATCTGTTTTGAATTGCAATATGTAAGGCGGCAAATGCCGCCTTACATATCAGATGGGTTCGGTATCCTCCTCGCCGGCGTCCTCCGGCTCGTCCTCGGTGGGAATCTCAAAATCGCCCTTGTCCTCGGTATAACCTGCATCGGGGTCAAGGGCTTCTTTTTCGGCCTGCTTTTTCTGCTTCTGCTTCGCAAAGGCATAGAAAACGCCGCCTGCCGCCAGCGCAATCAGCACGACTACGCCCAAAAACCCGGATGCAACCTTTGTGACCTTGTTTTTCTTGGGCGTTTCCGTGCCGGATGCCGCTGCTTCTTCCGCAGCCTTTTTCGCATTCTCTTCGGCCTGCTTGCGCTCCTGTTCAGCCTGCGCCGCCGCTTCCTTTTCAGCGGTATAAGCATCCGCATCTTCTTCCTCCATCAAAGCCAGAAGATCAGCTTCGTCCACAAGGTTCATAAAGTGAACGGTCTGCTGCCCTTTGGCGTTGCGGTCAATGACCAGATAGAAGGTGGCACCCGACTTCGACACCAGCGTAATGAACTGCTGTCCAGAGCCGTCCGAGTAAGAGGTGTGATAATCGTCCACCAGCGTCAGGTTGCCCTCCGGGGTCAGGGCACCAGAGGTTTCGTCCGTGACGGTGACAACATCTTCCTCCACGACTTCCGGCAGAACCGGCTGCTCCACCGGGGCAGCTTCGCCCTCAAAGGCAAAGGCGGGAGCCGCCATGCCAACGCACAGTGCCGCCGATACCAGCAGCGCACCCAGTTTCTTAATCTTCATCTGCATCGACCTCCTTCTCAAAAGTTGCACCCACAGCAGACAGCGCAGCCGGGTTCGGGGTGGCGGTAGCCGACTGCCGCAGCAGGGCGGCGAGCTGTTCCGGGGTCACATTAGCCGTGCGTACCATGCTGCTGACCTCAGCGGCTTCTTCCTCCTGAATCCGACGCTCCAAAACCGCAATGCGGTTATTCAGCTTGATGCGGCGCTCCTGCTCTTTCTTGAGCGTTGCCCGCAACTTATCCAGTTTTTCGCTCATAAAACTCCTCCAATCATTTTGAAAGCCGTCCGAACCCGGCGAGATGCTTCTCCCAGTAGGACGAATGAATGTTTGCGTACTTGATGGGGTCGCCGGCACTGACCATCATGCCGTTGCCCAGATAGATTCCGGTATGGCTCATGCCGGGGGTGTCGTAGGTTCCTTTGAAAAAGACCAGATCTCCGGGCTTTGCTTCGGCTTCGGAAATGTGCTGGCTCTTGTTCCACAGACCGTTGGCAGTGGTGCGCCCCACATCATAACCGTTCTGGTTGTACACCCAGCAAACGTAGCCGGAGCAATCGAACCCGGTTTCCGGGGTGGAGCCGCCCCAGACGTAGGGCGTGCCCACATACTTTTGCGCCTCCTTGTAGATAGCGGCAAACTCGCTGTCTGTCAGGGCTTCCGCCGGAACCTGATAGTCGATGCCCGGTGAGCCGGAGCCATCGGAGCCACCGGGCGGCAATCCGCCGTTGAATAGATAAGGTCTACCGCCCAAGGTATCTTGGAAAATCTCGTAACGTTTCCATTGGTCGTTATTCAGTTCTTCCCGAATGACCACTTCCAAGCCACGGTTCACCAGCTTGGTGTGGAAGATGCGGTACTCGTAGGGCACCTGCGTGGGGACTGGGATTCCTGCAGGAGTCATGACCCACACAGTCATATACCGGGTCTGCACCTCTACCCATGTGGTCAGCTTGTACTGTTTTTTGAAGGTCTCCTTCAGCTTGCCCTGCACCTCCGACCGGGTATAATCGTCATACAAGGTGGTCAGGAACGAGGTCAACTGCCACGGGTCATGCTCGATGGGGTCGAGATGGTACTGGTACTCGTTGTAGCCGGGATGGTCGGTGGGGGTGCGCTTGATTTTCTTGTCCAGTTCCTTTTCCAGCTTTTTATAGTCCTGTTCTGCACCTCGGATGTCCCGGTCCTCGGCGGAGTACATGGTCTGCCCAGATACCTGTGTGCCGCCGGAAAAGAGGATGCCGCAGGAGGAAAAGCCAGACATGACCATGAGGATGAGCAAAAGAAAAACGCCCACGATCACCAGAACGTGCGCGTTGCTTTTGGCGGCATTCATCAGCCCCTTTACGGCGGTGCTGACGGCAGCTTTGCCCCTTTCTACCGCCTGTTCCATGCTGGACCGGGCGGCAGATGCACCGTTGGATGCCGCTTTGCCGCCTGCGGTCTGCGCCGCCGTGCCCGAACGGGCAGCGGCATAGTAACTTTTGTGGATTTCTTGCCGCTGTTTCCAGCGGGAAAGCCAGTTGGAGCCGCCCTCGCCGGTGCAGGATGCGCCTGCATCTTGTGGCGCAGTCGGATCTCGTGCAGAAGATTTTGCGGTTTTGGTGCCTTTCTTGCCCTGCATCTTGGCTTTCTTCTTGAGCTTCCGGGCATAGCGGCTTTTGGAAATATCACGGACATTTCCTGCCGCTTTTTCGCCCTCGCTCAACGCCTGCACACCGACATTTTCATCCTCGTACTGTTCAACCTCCCGATGCACCGCAGAGCGGGCGGCATGGGCAGCGTACATCTCCCGCTTCTGCGCCTTACTCAACCGGCTCAGTTCGTCCGGGGTCAGTTCCGCCTTGCCGAACCGCAGGTGCTGGTTTTTTTCGGCGGTCTTTTCTGCATCGGTTTTCAGTTTCTTCTTTCTGGGCACCGACTGCTCCACCTTGGCTTTTTTCGGAGGAGAACGGGTCTTTTTTGCGGACGACTCTTCTTTGATGTTCAGTTTCGGCTCACTCATTTCTGTGCGCCCTCCGAGACTTCACCCAACTTGGTGGTCATAATGCGGTAGAGTTCCAGATCGGTGGGGAAACGGTCCACAAACGGCAGAATGACATTGCCGAAAAACAGCAGCCCTTCGCCCTCGCCGGAGTGAGTCACATAGGAAAGCTGATGGGGTGAGATGTTGAGCTGCTTTGCGAGGATCTGCCGGTCTCCCGCCGCCTGATTCAGCATGATGATCATGTCACTGTTCTCGAAAATATTCTCGACTTCACGGGAAGAAAGAAGGTCTTTCACGTTCTGAGTCAGCCCCGTGGGAATACCGCCCCACTTGCGGAAACGCTTCCAGATCTCCACGGAATACGCCGCAGTCTGCTCCTCTTTCAGAAGCAGGTGCATCTCGTCCATATAATACCGTGTGGACTTTCCGCTGCTGCGGTTTGCCGTGACACGCCCCCAGACCTGATCCTGCACAATGAGCATACCGAGTTTCTTCATCTGCTTGCCCAGTTCCTTGATGTCGTAGCAGACGATGCGGTTATTGACGTTCACATTGGTGCGGTGGTTGAACAGGTTCAGACTACCCTTGACGTAGATCTCCAGTGCGGTGGCAACATGGTGGGCTTCTTTCTCGTCCTGTTGGAGTAGGGCGTTGTACAAATCCTCAAGGATGGGCATATTCTCCGGGCAGGGGTCCGCAAAATATTTGCGGTAAATCAGATGCACACAGCGGTCGATGACGGTTTTCTCCACCGGCAGCAGCCCTTCTTTGCCGCCCACCACAAGTTCGCACAGGGAAAGGATAAAGTCGGCTTTCAGGGAAAGCGGATTATCTTCCTCCGAATAGTTGCTGTTGATGTCCATGGGGTTGATGAACTGGGTACTGTTGGGGCTGATTTTGATGACCTGACCCTTCAAACGATTCACCAGCGGCGAGTATTCGCCTTCGGGGTCGTTGATGATAATATCATCGTCCGTCACCAGAAAAGCGTTGGTAATCTCACGCTTTGCGCTGAAGGACTTGCCAGAGCCGGGGGTGCCCAAAATCAGGCCATTGGGGTTCTTCAGCTTCTTCCGGTCCACCATGATAAGGTTGTTGGACAGGGCGTTCAGGCCGTAATACAGGCTTTCTTTGCCAGACTGGTAAAGTTCCTGTGTGGTGAACGGAATGAAAATTGCCGTGCTGCTTGTGGTCAGCCCTCGCTGAATCTCGATCTGGCAGTCTGCCAGCGGCAGGCTGCTCATCAGCCCCTGCTCCTGCTGGAAATCTAGCCGGCACAGGTTGCAGTTGTGTTTCTGGGCGATGCTGGATGCCTGAAAAACGTTGTTTTCCAGTTCCTGCTCTGTGCGCCCGGTGTTCAGCACCAGAAAAGTGACGAGGAACATCCGCTCGTTCTGGCTCTGCAATTCTTTCAGCAGAGCCTTTGCGTCACGGCCATAGGTTGCCAAATCGGACGGAATGATGTCAATATCATATCCGGCACGGATTGCCTTTTTCTGCTCCTCGATTTTGCTGCGATCCAGTTCGGTGATGGTGCGCTTGACCGTCTTGATAGCACGATTCTGATCGACACTCTGAATGTGCATGGTAACGATCTGCGAGGAATCCATGTCCAGAAAATCCTTCAAAAGCTGGTCGCTGATGTCGGATGCCGTGATGCTCAGAAAGCTGGCAGCGCAAAAGATGCCGCCCATCTGGAACGTCCGGGAGTTTTTGAAGGCAAAGGCGGTGGGTGCAATGGCATCCTTCACCGAAAGGCCGCTTTTTACAAGGTCTTTCCAGTCAAAGTGAAACTTGCTGGCACCGTCCATGTTGAACATATCGTGCATGAGTTTCAGCCGCTGGGCACCGTTCAGGGGCTTTGCCTGCACACCCAGCCGGTGGAAGTTGTTCAGCAAGTCATTCTGGATGTGGTCGAGCCGGGGCTTGACCTGCGCCATGCTTTCACCCTCCACACCAAAGGTGATGAACTTGGTCTTAGTCAGACCATTATTGCCCTTGGCAAGCTGCTGGCGCAGCATCTGGCTGTACTCGGCACGAACATCGTCAAAGCCGTCCTTCTGGAACGGAATGCGGATGCTCTTTTCAAACTCGGTGCTGTCGGTCGCCATGTTCACAAAGGACAGCTCAAATTTGATGGAGCTATCAAAGAAGTTCAGAAAACTGCACCATTCCTCGAAAATGGCGGTCCTGTCCTCCTGCTGAGCGAGCTGATAATTGATGTCCTGATACTGAATCGTCCGGGTGTAGTAGTTGGGCTTCACCCGGCAGGTGCCATCCTCGAACATCCGCTGCATGGGGATGGACTGCTGGGCGGTCCGGGGCACAGCAGGCTTTGCTTTCTGCCTGCGCTTCTGCGCAGACTGCGGCTTACTGTGCTTACCGGTCTTTTTCCAAAACGGGATCATGGGTCACGCCTCCCTTCATAAGCAGTGCATAGTAGTTGTTGGTCTTGTAGGGGCGAATCTTCGGGCGGAGAAACCGGGACTGCACATAGTACGACAGCAGCTTTTCCATGGGCTGACCGTTTTTCTCGTACATTCCAAGGAAGAACGTCGGCAGCATCACCGCCATCATACCGAGGGTAGCGGCAGTGTTGCCGCCGGAATCTCGGAGAACAAAAAACAGCGGCACTCCAATGAGAGCCGCTGTGCCGAAACAAAGCAGTTGCCGTTTCGTCAGGTTGAATGCGACCTTCGATTTTACTTTCGTCAGGTCACGGGGAATGGAAATATACGCAGCCAATCAAACACCTCCTTTAGTGCGCTCCGAGGACAGATTTTGTCACGGAGCTGGTCTTGAACAGGCTGAAACAAAGCAGAACGGTATAGCCCACAATGCTCCAAATGGAGTTGATGGCATCCCCGGAAATCGCCACGCTCTGGATCAGCACGGCGTAAATCGCCACGCAGATGAGGATGAGAAAGCCTTGAAAGCCCAATGCGAACAGGCATTTCAGGTAGTTCTGCCCCATGTGCGACTGCTCGTGGTTGCCCCATGTTGCCATGGGGATGGGTGCAAGGCTTACCATGCAATAGATCTCAATCATGCGCCCGTAGACGATCACAAAAATGATGATGCTCAAGATCCGCATGGTGATGCCGATAAAGAAGGACTGCAAAAACAGTCCGAACAGGGGTCCTACGTCCATCTGCATCAGGCTGGCTTCCAACATCGACAAGCCAATGTCGTTGACACGGGTATTTCCGGCAATGATACCGCTGGAATCAGACACCACCTTCTGTGTCAGGTCAAAGACCGCCATCACAATATCAAAAGTATTGCTGATGAGCCAGACCGACACCGCCGTTTTGAAGATCCAGCGCATGATGAGAGTAGGCTCAAACTGTGCCATATTGTTGTGCTGGGTGATCATTTCGATCAACTCATAACAGGCGATGAAGGTCAGGATGATGCCTGCAATGGGCAGCACCACGTTCCGGGAAAGGGCTTCGATCATGGCGAACACTCTCGGCTCAAAACTGGAGGGCTTTGTGCCCACCTGCTGTGCGATGTTGCCCACCTGCGTGTTTACATCGTCGAACAGGCCGGAAAGATTGGACATAATGCCTGCCGTCAGGATGCCTTTGATCCAGTCGGCAATGGCTTTAAGAACGGTTTCCATTCAGCAGTCACCGTCCTTAGCTGAAGTGGTTGATAAGGGTCTTGAGAAGGTTCAGGAGAAAAATAATGTGGGTCAAAAACTGCATAAGACACCGCCTTTCACTGATGGGTGGATAAAAAACACGGCTTGGGGCACGGACATTCAATAAAACTGCAAACCGCAGAGGGCTTTCCGCTGCTGCTCAAGCCGCTGTATGGAATAATCGCCTCAGAAGCCGATGAAAACAAAAATGCCGACTGCTTTTTGGCAATCGGCATAGGACAATAATTCAGTTATGCAAGCATTTTGCCCTCCAGATAGGAGCAGCGGAGATAATCAGGATTGGTGTAGTATACGTTGGAATTGAAATCGGAGATCTCATCCGTGATAAACGACGAAAAAACATCCAGAATTGCCTGTGCTGCATCATCATCCTTCATGGTGGACAGCACCAGCCCCTGGTACAGCATTCCGATGGAGGTTGCAGAAGGAACCGTGTAGCGGCACTCTGCGGCGGTATCAAAATCCCCCTCCGGGATGTTGAGATCTTCAATCAGCTCATCCGAAACCTGCTCAAAGGACAGGCAATGGTTTACTTCTGCCAGCCGGAGCTGCCGTTCGATGTCGGCTTTTGTAAAGTGACGGATCACATCCTGCCGATGATTTTTGGTCTTGCGGGCAATGGTCTCAATCAGGCTGCAAACATAGAGAACATCATTTTTCTGCTTTTCGGTCATGGATGGGTTCACTCCTCTCAAAGGTCAGGCAGTGCAAAGCGTTTACGGTGTGAAAGCTGATCTGGTGTGTTGGATGCTTGAATTTCGCCAAGGCCCAAAATGCTTCACGGCTGATCTGCCCGGACGTAAATCCGTTGACGTAATCCCAAATGGTGTCGTCTGCCATGGGTCCCTCCACAATATCGTAGGGATGGGTTTCGCCTGCACGACATTTTGCAATGAAATCCAGCCATTCGTCCGACATTTCAGGGAAACGCAGGATTTTCAGGTCGGGATTTTCTACATAGCGGTAGACGTTCACAAGGCCGTCGGCAGAACGGCGGTCTGCCCAGCGGTAGGCTTGCTGATAGTTGTTCGTGCAGTAGAATCCCCAAGAAAAGTCCTTTGTATACCGTGTGATACGGATTTCGGGATAGACAACTTCTTCTTTACTGCCATGATACAATAAAATCTCGCTCATCTGCGTCACCTTCTGTATGTGAGATGGTTACTATGGATTTCCTTATTATAATATGTACCGGGCGGCAACCGCCGCCCGCCGTTCTTAACCGAACAGGCCGCTCAGCAGGGGAATCAGGGTAATGCCGACCAGCGCAACGCCGCCGCCAGCCATGAGCTGCTTCATGCCCTGAGACTTGGAGCCGGGGTTGTCGTTACCATAACCTTCCAGCAGGTTGATGGCACCCCAAACGCCGAGACCGGCACCCAGAGCCACGACCAGAGTCTGAAGAACTTCGATAGCAGAGTTGAAGAATTCCATAGTCTTTTCTCCTTTATTATAAAGCGTTTTCGATCATTTGTACACACCCGAAATCTTATTGTTTTACACTGCATAACCGCAGCAAGGTTGATTTTCTGGTGCACTTTTCTGACCGGGATAAATTAAAAACGCCTACCGAGTCAGGCAGGCGGGAGCGAATCAGCGTCCACCACGATGAACTCATCACCGGGGTGGATTTTTTCTTTTCGGTTCAGATATTTTTCAATATCGAAGATATTTTTGGGGTCGTAATCCGAGGTCAGCTTATAGTTGGGGTGCTGGGTCAGGTCGTATTTGTCCGAAAGGAAGGGGCGCACACCACGCAACTGCAAAATGCACTTGCCGCCGTCCAGCACCGCCAGCTCGTCCCGGCTCAATAATTCATGCCCCATCTTCTGGAACGTAGTGCCGTAACTGGGGCTGTTGCCACGGGTGTCCGAGGTGTTGAAGGCGTCGATTGTTTCCTTGCCCAGCATTTCGGACAGGTCTTTCAGGGTAGTCGGCTCACTGCCGCCGAGAAAAATCTGGCTGTCCATGTTACCCACGATGGTGTCCGCATTGTCCTTGTAGATGGCTTTCAACTGACTTCTCGCCTGCAAAACAAGGCAGGCAGAGATTTCACGGCTGCGAATGGTCGCCACCAGCTTTTCCAGATTGGGAATCTGCCCGATGTTGGCGCACTCGTCGATCAGACAGCGTACATGGATGGGCAGCTTGCCGCCGTACACATCATCTGCTTTATCGCAAAGCAGATTGAAAAGCTGGGTGTAGACCATGCTGATGAGAAAGTTAAAGGTGGAATCCGTGTCCGACATAATGAGGAACAGCGCCGTTTTCTTATCGCCCAGCATGTCCAGTTGCAGTTCATCGTACATGGTAAGGTCCCGCAACTCTTGGATGTCGAAGGGCGCGAGCCTAGCACCGCAGGAAATGAGGATGGATTTTGCGGTCTTGCCGGCAGCCAGCTTGTAAAGTTTGTACTGCCGCCCGGCAAAGCTGTTGGGCTTCTTTTTTGCCAATTCTTCAAACAGCAGATCCACCGGATTCTGATATTCTTCATCGTCCTCCAGCACTTGCATGGTGTTCAGCATTTCCAGAAGGGTCGCAAAATTTTGCTCCTCCACCGGGGCTTCATAATGCAGATAGGCGATCAGGGCGGTAAGCAAAAGACGTTCCGATTTTTCCCAGAACGGGTCCCCGCCAGACCCTTCGCCTTTGGTGTTGGTCATCAGGGTTGTCACCAACTTCAGAATGTCTTTTTCGCTGTGGACATAAGCGAAGGGGTTGTAGTGCATGGACTTTTTGAAGTTGATGGTGTTCAGAATCTTGACCTTATAGCCGTTTTTCAGAAGTGCGTTCCCACACTCGACCACGATACTACCTTTCGGGTCAGTAACCACATAGGAACTGTGACATTGTAAAAGGTTGGGCTTGAGCCAAAACCGGGTCTTGCCGCTGCCGGAGCCGCCCACCACCAACACGTTTTTGTTCCGGGCATTCTTGGGGTCAGGTGGGCGATTGGACATCATCAGCCGTTCCGTTTTGGTCAGGATAATGTTGTCGGCAAACTTGGGTGCCATGAACGGCTCAATATCCTTGGCGGTACCCCACCGAGCAGAGCCGTACTCCATGCCGTGCCGGTACTTCTTGGCATTTTTGCCACGCAAATAGACCGCCAGCCGTAACCCTGCGCCGCAGCACAAGCCCACCAGCAAATCGAGCGGATGCAAGCTGGGCAGCGGGTTCGCAAACGCCAGCGGAACGGTGCCCATCATGGACATGATCTTATCACCCAGTTCCTTGCCCTCGGCAAGCCGCCACGCTTCGCCAAAGTTGGTTGCCACCAGCCCCAGCAAAATATAGGGCAGATACAGTGCCATCAGCTTTGTCAGCTTTTTCGTGGTCACAGTCCACGCTCCTGTTCCTTATGCCGGACTTTGCCGGGGAGTTCTGCCGCCGCCTGCACCAGTTCATGCAGTTTTGCCAGCACCGAGGGGCGTTTGTCCTTGTTCAGCAGGGATGCCGAATACTCTTTGAACGCCGAGTTGAAGGCTTCTGCGTCCGGGGCTTTGAAAAAGACCAGATACCGGGGCGGCACCTCAGAGCTGTCCTTGCGGATGGCGTAGTCGATGCCGTACTTTTTGGCATAGCGTTCCAGACCACGGATGCCGGTCTTGCTGATCTCCACGCTGGACACGCCCCGGTTCTGCCGCAGAAGAGTGCGGACGCTCTGCTTACCTTGGGATGCCTTGGACTGGTACAGCCGAAACGCCGCTTTAACTGCCCGCAGGACAGTCCGGGCAGACAGCTTCGTGGTGGAGATCATAATGTTGAATGTCTTTTGTTCGATTTCTTCCTGCACTGCCATCACCTCCCGTACAGCAGGGTGATTTTAGCGGTCATGCTCTGCCGGGGGCTTGGTGCGGGGCTTTTCTGTGGGCGGTTCATCGGGCACCGACAGCACCAGCAGACGGTTGCCCAGTTTCAGAAAGGCTTCCGGCTGATGAAAAAGCTGCTCATACTTCTGCGCCATCTCCGGGGGCAGGGATGCAAAATCCTTCTCACCCAGCCCCACCACGAGAAAAGTCCCGGAAACGGCATCGTACATCTGCCCGTTCTCGTCCCGCAGGGCACGGTTCAACGGCAGTCCCATGAGCTTGCCATCATCGTTATAGACGATGGCAACCGGATCTTCAAACGGGTAGCTTGCGCCGATGGAACCGCCCACCGCCTGCTGCAAAGCCTTCAGGTCGTTATCAATCTCGACCTGCTGCGGATGCTGTCCCGGCGCAATTTTCAGCACCGACAAGGTGTTTTCAGCCATGCGAATCCTCCTTTCCGTTCAGTCCGATCTCACCGCTCCGTGCTGCCTGCATCAAAGACGCCACAAAGAAGCCGAAAATGGCACCTGCTTCAAAAAATGCGATACCGATAAAAAAGTTCAGCATGGCATACCTCAGTCGATGCAGATGCAGGGCAGCTTCTGGTCATCTGCCATCAGGGTGATGCTATGGCTTGCCAGATACTTCTGGAACAGGTAGACCTCATCAATGGTCAGCGAGATGACCTCGCCGTCCATGTTGGTGCGGACCAGAATCACCGGGCCGGTCAGGTAGTGCTTTCCGCCCATCTTCAGCACCTGCGCCGGGTTGTAGCAGAGCAGCAGCGAAGTGTCGGGAAGATGGATGCTGGCATCGCTTTCATCGAAGCAGGGCAGAATGTCAGGGGCTTCATCCAGAGTAATAACCGTCAGTTCCATATCCGGCGCAATGGCGGCAAAGTAGACTTCACCGGGCTTCTTGCCACCTGCCAGAATGGTGCAGATGCGCATATCAATGGTGATCTCCTCGGAACGAATCATACGAGTAGCGGTGTTGTTCATAGGCTTTTTCCTCCATGTTTGCAAAAGAAAAAGACCCAAAGTGGGTCTTGCGTTTTATCTGATCGTCAGCGTTCAGCTTCATGCTTGCGCTTTTTCATGCGCTGGTCGAGCATCTTGAGAATTGAATTTTCGATTTGTTCTGACGAATAGTTGCTCGGAAAATATTTTTTGATAGAATCGCTCCTGAATACAACTTTTTCGGTTTTACTTTCTTCCAAAAGCCCAATGATTTTTTCTTCCATCTCTCTCGGAGTAGAGCTTTCGGGAAAATATTTCCGCAGGGTATCGTTTTTGATAACAACTTTGTCCAATTCGTCCTTTTTCGGTTCACCCATCACGGCAAAGGCAACGTCATACGAGAAATGACCTTCCTGCGCCAGCTTTTTGAGCCGTTGCGCCTGTGAAAGCGATGGGGCGTTTTGCGTGTCAGCCATAGCTTCAAGAAAATCTCGCTGCTGGCTTTCATCAAGATAAGAGAGTTCCACCGCAGGGTTAAATGAGATTTTCTTTTCGTCTACCATGTCCAGCAGTTCCGGGATAAGATTGGTTAAGCGGATAAAACGGTGTACTTGGTTGCGGCTATCACCAGCTTCTTGTCCAACAATATCAAGAGCTTGCAACTTCATCCCAACTTGGGATGAAGTTAAATCTGACCTAGCACCTTGCCTTTTCAGTGCATCCAGTTTCATCTTATAGGCAAATGCCCGCTCACTCGGCAAAATCTGTTCGCGCTGAAGATTGGAATCAACCATGAGCAGAACAGCGGCATCGTCCGACATATCACGGACGATAACCGGCAGGGTTTTCAGTCTAGCAAGCTGTGCAGCGTGTTGGCGGCGATGGCCGGAAATGATTTCGTAGCCACCATCCGGGCGCGGACGAGCAATCAGCGGATTTGTGACACCCAACTGCTTTATGCTTTCTACTGTGCGCTGCATAGCTTCATCATCAAGCACCTTAAAGGGATGGTCTTTGAACGGATACAGCTCATCAATGGGAATTTGCTGTACCTGTTCGCGCTGTTCTTCCTGCCGCGTTTCTTCGGTGGAAAAAATATCATCGTAGCTGTTCAAACTGACGTTTAAGCCGTTTTTCGGCATCGGCCAACACCCCCTTTGCGATGGAATGATAGGCTTCTGCCACTTTGCCTTTCGGGTCATACTGGAAAATGCTTTTTCCGGTCGTGCTGGTTTCGGCAGCGCGGACAGAACGGGGAATTGTCTGGTCGAACACTTTCAAATGCTTTCCGTAGGCTTGCCGAATCAGATTGCTGATTTGCTGCCCATAGATGGTGCGGCTGTCCGTCATGGTGAGCAGGATGCCCTCAATTTTCAGTTTCGGGTTTATCTGCCGCCTTACTTTCTGCACGGTTTGAAGCAACTGCTCCAGCCCTTTTGCCGAAAGATATTGTGCTTGCATCGGAATCAGTGCGGAATCTGCCGCTGCCAGCGCATTGACCGTCAGCATACCGAGAGAGGGAGTGCAGTCAATCAGAATATAGTCGTACTCGCGTTTTGCGCTTTCCAACACCTGTTTCATCACTTTCTCCCGGCTCATGGTATTCACCAGAGCCACTTCCAGTCCGGCCAGTTCGATGTTGGCCGGGATAAGGTCAACGCCCTCCGCATGGTGCAGAATCCCTTCGCCGGGTGGAATACACTGGTCGTTCATGGCTTTCTGCATAAGAGTGGAGAGTGTAGTGGGCAGTGCATCCGGGTCTTGCCAGCCCATACTGACAGTAAGCGAACCCTGTGGGTCAGCGTCCACAAGCAGAACTTTCTTGCCCTCCATTGCAAGCCCTACGCCCAAATTTTCACAGGTGGTGGTTTTGCCCGTGCCGCCTTTCTGGTTGATAACGGCTATCGTTGTTGCCTTTTTGGAAATTTTCATCACCTCCGAGCTGCTAAATCATGGTTGACTTTGTTTTGATAATAGAGCTGTATTGTGGTTGGAGCATTGAATAGTGCGGCCAGAAGGTACTGCTTCATATTCCGTATCGGGGAAGTGTTCGCTGCCAGACAGTCCAGTACGAAGCGGATGTGGTCTGCATTCAACTTTTTTAGCCGACTAAGCACAACTTCGGCGGGCTTATCATCGCCAGCGATTCTTATGAGTTTACGCTTGCTGTCACAGGTGTCCACCAGCAAATCTACGATCTGATAGATGGTATCTTCATCATCCGGGTAAAGCCGGAGAAGAAGTTCTATCTCCAAAGAACGTGAAAAATATTCTTCGAGCAGTTTACGATTCTTCATTTTCTCCAATTCATCGGAAAGGATAGGATTCGTATTATTCCGCTCTGTCTTACTCTTTTTATTCTTATTACATCGTGATTTGGGCGAGTCTTGACAAGCGTTTTTAGGACTTCCAGATTCGTGATTTTCACGATTCTGGACACGCTCATTTGAAAGGTTTGACGAAAAGTTTTTCACATACACCAAACTCGGTTTGCCCAGTCCACGGCGTTTTCGTTCAATTAAACCAAAATTTTCAAGTTCCCGGAGTAGCTTGGTCGCTTTGTTGTCTGCGCAACACAAAGCCCTCTTGACATCCTCGATCGTGAAAATGATGAACACCCGGCCTTGCTTGTCGAACCATTCATTTTTAACAGAAAGGCTCATGCGGTCAAGCAGGATGCCGTAGAGTGTTTTGGCATCGGTTGACAGATTTTGAAACCGCTGCTCCTGAAACAGTGCTTTGGGGATGCGATAGAACGAAAAAAGTTTTCCGGCCTGTCCATAGAAGTAGTCGAGCGTCATACAGTTCTGTCAAGGATGAAAAAATGACGATGTTTCATTGACATGGTTGACAAATCCTCCTTATGAATAATTCGTGCAAACAAAAAAGCGCAATCTCGATTTTTGAAAATCGGAATTGCGCCATGTAACTTAGTAGGGGAGAATGGTCATTTGTCAGGGTCGGTTGACCACAATTTGACCACAAAAGAAACGAAACATCTTGACATCTAACGAAACAGAATGATAAAATAATTTTGAAATTTGATGATACTGCGTACAAGTGGTATCGGAGTGTCCATTGCGTTTTTGAGAGAAGCACAATGGGGTTCAAGAGGCCGTGAGTTCGATTCTCGCCACTCGGACCAGAGCTCTTCAGTCGAGAGACTGAAGAGCTTTTTGTTATATCTGGAACTTTTGCAAACAACAGAGCCGCAGTCTTTTGTAAGACTGCGGCTCTGTTTTATACTGCTTTATTTGCCCTCTGCGCGGAGTTTCGCGTCCTTTTCCAGCAAGGGCTTGAGGTATTGGCCGGTAAAGCTGCCCGGCACCTCGGCCACCTGCTCCGGCGTACCCTCGGCGACGATGAGGCCGCCGGCACTGCCGCCCTCGGGGCCGAGGTCGATGATGTGGTCGGCGCACTTGATGAGGTCGAGGTTATGTTCGATGACGATGACGGTGTTGCCTGCATCCACCAGCTTCTGCAGCACCTCGATGAGGCGGTGGACATCAGCCATGTGGAGGCCGGTAGTCGGCTCATCGAGGATATACACGGTCTTACCCGTGCTGCGGCGGGCCAGCTCGTTGGCCAGCTTGACACGCTGCGCCTCGCCGCCCGAAAGGGTCGTGGCGCTCTGCCCCAGCGTGACATACCCCAGGCCCACGTCCAGCAGCGTCTGCAGCTTGCGGGCGATCTTCGGCTGGTTGGCGAAGAAGACGACTGCCTCTTCCACGGTCATGTTCAGCACGTCAGAGATGGTCTTTTCCTTATACTTGACTTCCAGCGTCTCGCGGTTGTAGCGTGCGCCCTTGCAGACCTCGCAGGGAACGTAGACGTCCGGCAGGAAGTGCATCTCGATTTGGAGGATGCCGTTGCCCTCGCAGGCCTCGCAGCGGCCGCCCCGGACGTTGAAGCTGAACCGTCCCGGGCCGTAGCCCCGCATTTTGGCGTCCTGCGTCTGGGAAAAGACGGTGCGGATGTCGTTGAACACGCCGGTATAGGTGGCGGGGTTGGAGCGGGGCGTGCGGCCGATGGGCTGCTGGTCGATGCCGATGACCTTATCCACGAACTCGAGGCCCTCTACCCCATCGCACTTGCCAGCGCGGGAGCGGGCGCCGTTCAGCTCACAGGCGAGGGTCTTATACAAAATCTCATTGATGAGGCTCGACTTGCCCGAGCCGGAGATGCCCGTCACGCAGACGAACTCGCCCAGCGGAAATTTTACGTCGATGTTGCGCAGATTGTTTTCGCGCGCACCCTTCACCGTGAGGAAATTGCCGTTGCCGGGGCGGCGGGTCTGCGGCACCTCAATGCGCTTGCGGCCCGACAGATAGTCGCCGGTGATGCTGCGCTTGGCCTTGCAGATGTCCTTGACGGAGCCTGCGGCCACGATCTCGCCGCCATGGACGCCCGCGCCCGGGCCGACGTCCACGATATAATCGGCGCTACGCATGGTATCCTCGTCGTGCTCGACCACGATGACCGTATTGCCGAGGTCACGGAGATTTTTCAGCGTTGCGATGAGTTTATCGTTGTCGCGCTGGTGCAGACCGATGGACGGCTCATCCAGTACATACAACACACCCGACAGGGCGCTTCCGATTTGGGTGGTCAGGCGGATGCGCTGGCTCTCGCCGCCGGACAGGGTGCCTGCCGACCGGGCCAGTGTGAGGTAATCGAGGCCCACGCTCTGCAAAAACTGCAGGCGGTTCTTGATCTCCTTCATGATCTGGCCGCCGATCTGCTTCTGCTTTTCGGTCAGGTTCGGCTCATTGTCAGCGATGAATTTCAGCTCGTCCCGAATCGACATTTCGCAGAAATCGCTGATGTTTTTGCCGCCGATGGTCACAGCCAGCACCACCGGTTTCAGGCGCTTGCCATGGCAGTCGGGACACTCGACGCCCGACATGAAACTGCCGATCTCCTCCTTCATCCACTCGCTGTTCGTCTCGCGGAAGCGGCGCTCGAGGTTTTCGACGATGCCCTCAAAGGTATTATAATAGACGCCGCTGCCGAACTCATTCGTGCGGTGCATCTCGATTTTTTCTTCGTTGGTGCCGTAGAGCAGGGCGTTGACGGCCTCGGTGCTCATTTCTTTGATGGGCGTATCCAGCGTAAAGCCGTACTTTTTGCCCAGACCCAGATAATACATCTCGGCTACGGAGCCTTCGGCGTAGTACCAGCCGCTGGCCTTGATAGCCCCCTCCCGAATCGAGAGGTCCCGGTTGGGCAGGATGCGCTCTTCGTCCACCCGCATGAAGGTGCCGAGGCCGGTACACTTCTCGCAGGCACCCAGAGGGTTATTAAAGGAGAAGAGCCGGGGCGACAAGTCACTGATGGAGATGCCGTGCTCGGGGCAGGCGAAATTCTGGCTGAAGGTCATGCACTCGCCGCCGATGACATCCACCTCAGCCACGCCGCCGGTAAGGGCAAGGGCCGTTTCCAGCGAGTCAGCCAGACGACCACGGATGCCCTTGCGCATGGCAAGACGGTCAACGACGATCTCTACGGTGTGCTTGATGTTCTTTTCCAGCGCGATCTCCTCGTCGAGGTCGTACATGTTACCGTCAATTTTTACGCGGGCGTAACCGGCGCGGCGGGCGGCGTCCAGCTCTTTCTGCTGGGTGCCTTTGCGCTGGCGGACGACAGGCGCGAGGATCTGGAACTTCGTCCCCTCTTCCAGCTTGAGCACAGCGTCCACCATCTCATCCACGCTCTGCTGGCTGATGACCCGCCCACACACCGGGCAGTGCGGCACGCCCACGCGGGCGTACAAAAGGCGCAGATAATCGTAAATTTCCGTCACGGTACCCACGGTGGAGCGGGGGTTGTGGCTGGTGGTCTTCTGGTCGATGGAAATGGCCGGAGACAGGCCGGTGATCTCGTCCACATCGGGCTTGTCCATCCGGCCAAGGAACATCCGGGCGTAGCTGGACAGGCTCTCGACATAGCGGCGCTGGCCGTCGGCGTAGATGGTGTCGAAGGCAAGGCTCGACTTGCCCGAACCGGAAAGGCCGGTCATAACGATGAATTTTTCACGCGGGAGGGTCAGATTCACGTTTTTCAGATTGTGCTCCCGCGCACCCTTGATAACTATTTTATCGTTTGCCAAGGTACTTTCTCCCTCTTCTCTGTGTCTGTGCATGGTTCTGCTTCCGCTCCGTCTCTGCCGAGGAATCCACGGTGGGGTTCTCGCCCCGGCGCAGGCGGTCGATCTGGTCGCGCAGGAAGGCCGCATGCTCAAATTCCAGCAGCTTGGCAGCTTCCTTCATCTCCCGGGTCAGGCGGTCAATGGCGGCTTCGCGCTCGAGCTTGCCCATCCGCCGGGTGTTCATCCTGGCATTCTCAGCCTTGTCGCTGATCTCAATCGAATCCGGGATGGCCTTGACGATGGTCTTCGGGACGATGCCGTGTTCAGCGTTGTAGGCCATCTGGATGGCGCGGCGGCGCTCTGTCTCGGTGATGGCACGGTCCATGCTGTCCGTTACCTCGTCGGCGTACATGATGACCAGACCTTCGGCGTTGCGGGCGGCGCGGCCGATGGTCTGAATGAGGCTCGTCTCGCTGCGGAGGAAGCCCTCTTTGTCGGCGTCGAGGATGGCCACAAGGCTGACCTCAGGCAAGTCGAGGCCCTCACGCAGCAAGTTGATGCCCACCACCACGTCGATGGTGCCGAGGCGGAGGTCTTTGATGATCTCCATCCGCTCGAAGGTGTCCACCTCGTGGTGCATATACTTGACCTTTATCCCCTGTTCGGTAAAGTAATCCGTCAGATCTTCGGCCATTTTCTTGGTCAGCGTCGTGACCAGGACGCGCTCATGCCGCTCGATGCGGGCGTTTATCTCGCCCAGAAGGTCGGTCACCTGCCCCTCTACGGGGCGCACCGAGATGAGCGGGTCCAGCAGACCCGTGGGCCGGATGACCTGCTGGGCCACCTGGGTGCTGTTCTTCCGCTCGTACTCGCCGGGGGTGGCCGAGACGAATATCATCTGGTTGAGCTTGGATTCCACTTCCTCGAACTTGAGGGGGCGGTTGTCAAAGGCCGACGGCAGGCGGAAACCGTACTCCACCAGCGTCTTTTTGCGGGCGTAGTCGCCACCGTACATGGCCCGCACCTGCGGCAGGGTGACATGGCTCTCGTCTATGAAGAGCAGGAAGTCGTCCGGGAAATAGTCAAGCAGAGTCGTGGGCATACTGCCCGGCGCACGGCCCGACAGAACGGCAGAATAGTTCTCGATGCCCTTGCAGATACCCACTTCCGTCAGCATCTCAATGTCGTAGTTCGTCCGCTGCTGGATGCGCTGGGCCTCGATGAGCTTGCCTTCCGAGGTGAACTGCTTCACCTGCGCGTCGCACTCGGCGCGAATCTTTTCAATGGCGGCAGCCTTTTTGTCGGCGCTGACGATATAGTGGCTGGCCGGGAAGATGGCAACATGCTTGACCACATTCTGCTTGGTGCCCGTGAGGGGGTTGAACTCGGTGATGCGGTCGATCTCATCGCCGAAGAACTCCACCCGGATGGCCAGCTCGCTCATATAGGCCAGATAGATGTCCACGATGTCGCCGTGGACGCGGAACTTATTGCGGATGAAATTGACATCGTTGCGCTCATATTGCAGCGTCACCAGCTTTTCGCACAGCTCGTCCCGCTCCATCTGCATCCCGGGCCGCAGGCTGATGACCATGCTGCGATAGTCGATGGGGTCGCCCAGCGAGTAGATGCAGGACACCGACGCGACGATGATGACGTCCCGCCGCTCCGAGAGCGCCGCCGTGGCCGAGTGGCGCAGGCGGTCTATCTCGTCGTTGATGGCGCTGTCCTTTTCGATATAGGTATCGGTGCTGGGGATATAGGCCTCCGGCTGGTAGTAGTCGTAGTAGGAGACGAAATATTCCACGGCGTTGTCCGGGAAAAACGAGCGGAACTCGGTGCAGAGCTGGGCGGCCAGCGTCTTGTTGTGGGCCAGCACCAGCGTCGGGCGGTTGCACTGGGCGATGACGTTCGCCATCGTGAAGGTCTTGCCGCTGCCGGTGACGCCCAACAGGGTCTGGCAGCGGTCGCCCCGCTCTACCCCCTCTACCAGCTGTGCGATGGCCTGCGGCTGGTCGCCCGTGGGGGCGTAGGACGACACCAGATGGAATTTTTCCTCTGCCACAAATAGCCCTCCTTTTTCAAAACTACGATTAGTTGTATCTCTTGCAGCCATTATACCACAATTATTTTATAATGTAAATCATTCTCTTCCATAGGGGCGTAACATTGCGCCGGTCTCGAAGTCGTAGAAAGGCAGGCGGTTGGATTCCCGCATGGAGAAGTAGTCGTTTTCGGCGAGGATGATGTGGTCCCGCAGGCGTATCTTGACCAGCCCCAGCGCACGGACGATATTCTCGGTGGCGGCGAGGTCTTCGCGGGAGGGAAGCGGCACACCGTTGGGGTGGTTGTGGCAGAGCACGACGCTTTCTGTCCCGCCCCGGAGCGCCGCCGAGACGACGTCCTTCACCTCGAGGCTCACCATCCGGCTGTTCCCCTCCTTGAGCCAGTATACGCTTTTTACCCGGCTGCGGCTGTCCAGCGAAAGGAGCAGGGCTTTCTCCTGTTTTGCCCCGGCGAAGCGGGGTTTCAGGTAAGCCGCCAGCCGCTCGGTAGTCGTCAATGCACCTTCGGTGCTGGTGCGGCTGTGCTCGTAGTACCGGCTCACCTCGGGCAGGAGATGCAGCATCCGGGCGCTGGCCGGGCCGACGCCCGGCACACGGCAGAGTTCTTCTTCACTGGCTTCCAGCACACCGGCAAAGCTGCCGAACCGCTCCAGCAGCGCGTGGGCGATGCCGTTGGTATCCCGGCGGGCGTTGGTGATGTAGAGCAGATATTCCAGTGCCTCGTGGGGCGCGAGGCTTTCCAGCCCGTACTGCTCCACACGGGCGCGCATCCGCTGCCGGTGACCCTCGTGGCTTATGTTCTGTCCTGCCATAGCTGCGCTCCTTTGTTTGTAGTCGTTTCTTTTATAGTACCCCATTTTCGGCAAAAGACAAGAGCCGACAGAAAATATTCTGCGTTGACTTCATGGGGAGAGTAGATTATTATAGGTGTATCAGATACTTTTTACATAAGGAAAACGAACATGAAACAATACACTGCCACCGCCAACGACGAGGGTGTCCGCCTCTCCCGCTTTGTCCAGAGCGTGACCCGCGACTTCCCTACCAGCCTTTTATACAAGAGCTTCCGCAACAAGCGCATCAAAGTCAACGGCAAAAAGGGTGTACCCGAAGACCGCCTCAAAGCCGGCGACCTCATTGAGCTCTACATCAACGACGAATTCTTCCCGCCTGAGGGCGCAAAGCCGGCCCACAAGCCCGCCCCCAAAAAGCAGCAGAACCAGCCTAAGGTGACGGTCATCTACGAGGACGAGAACATTGCCGTCCTCTATAAGCCCACCCACCTGCTCTGCCACAGCGACCGCACCGGCGACGCAAACCTTGTGGACGCCTTCACCCAGTATCTGGCCCAGAAGGGCGAGTACGACCCCCAGGGCGAGAACCGCTTCAAGCCCGGCATCTGCAACCGCCTCGACCGCGGCACTGAGGGCCTCGTCATCGCGGCCAAGAGCTACGCCGCCCTCCGGGACATGAACGAGATCATCCGCACCGACCTGCTCAAGAAGGAATACTACACCATCACGGTGGGCATCCCCCAGAGCGGGCGCTTCACCGCGTGGTGGGAGCACGACGAGAAGAACAATAAGGTGAGCATCCACGCCCACCAGTCCCAGGACGAGCGCCGCAAGCAGATCATCACCGATGTGGACGTGCTGCGGACGGCTGGCCCCTTCGCCCTCTGCCGCATCGGCCTCATCACCGGCCGCACTCACCAGATACGCGCCCATCTGGCCTATCTGGGCAAGCCGGTGCTGGGCGACATCAAGTACGGCAACCGCAAGATGAATGAGCGCACCGGCACCAAGACGCAGGCCCTCTGCGCCGTCCGCATCAGCTTCCTCGACATTCCCGAGGAAAATACCCTCCACTACCTCTCCGGCAAGGTCATCAAACTGAAAGACCCGCAGATCGTAAAGCAGTTCGATGGGCTGGACAAGAGCAGGCAGGAGGCTGTTGATGTATCCTGACCGCAAGACCCGCAGGTAAGTCTCTCCCCTCTTTTTGCATTGGAGGTACAGCACCATGCACAAGCCCCGCATCATCTTTTTCGACATCGACGGCACCCTCATCGACATGGAGAAAAAGCGTATTACTGAGCGGACACTGGACGCTCTGCGCCGCTTACAGCAAAACGGCATCCTGCTGGCCATCGCCACCGGGCGTTCCCCTCTCATTGTGCCGAAATTCGACGGCGTTGAGTTCGATGTCTTTCTTACCTACAACGGCTCCTACTGCTACGACCGTCGCGGAGATATTTTTGCCAGCCCCATCCCGCCGCAGGATGTGCAGACGCTGATCCAAAACGCCGCGGCGCTTGGTCGTCCGGTGTCGGTTGCAGGACGGACGCAGCTGCTCTCCAACGGAACGGACGACGATTTAACGGCATATTACGCCATCGGCGGACGAGCACCGGTCATTTCCGATAAGTTCGATGAAGTCTCCCGAGGTGAAGTTTTCCAGCTGCTGATGGGCTGCCGCGAAAGCGACTGGCCCGCCATCCTCAAAGGCACGAGCGGTGCAAAGATCGCCGCCTGGTGGGACAGGGCGGTGGACATCATCCCCACCTCGGGCGGCAAGGGCGCAGGCATCCGGAAGGTACTGGCCCACTACAGCCTGACAAAGGAAGACGCGATGGCCTTCGGCGACGGCAACAACGATATAGAAATGTTTCAGGCTGTCGGTCACAGCGTTGCCATGGGCAACGCCTCTGCCGATTTGAAAGCCATCGCCAGCGAGGTCTGCGGCACCTGTGCTGAGGATGGTATTTACCACTACTGCAAAGAAAATGATTTGATTTATCGCAATTTTCAAAAATAGTGCTTATCAAAATAGCATATTTGCGATATGCAGTTTGCGGATGTTGCTTGTGCATTAAAAACGCAAACTGCTATAAGAAAACAAAAAGAGGCCGCTGTGTTCAACCTCTCCGTCACGGCTTCGCCGTGCCGCCTCCCCTATCGAGGGGAGGCTTTGGCATGGCAGAAAGCCCAATCTCTTCGCCAGAGGCTCCCCTCGGTAGGGAAGCTGTCGAACGAAGTGAGACTGAGAGGTTGCTTTTACAGCGACCTCTTATTTTTTGCTATTTACTTTTCTTCTCGTTCCGCCTTTTCGGCCTCCTGCTGCTGACGCAGTTTCTTGATGCGCTTTTTCTCGCTCTCGACGCGGGGCCAGGGCCACGAGAAGCCCTCGTTCTCCTTGCACCAGCGGGTCAGCGGGTAGAACGCAAACGCCAGCCCGAACAGGTACAGCAGGACGTACAGCAGACCCGAAAGCGTTACCAGCGCGTCCAGCGCACCAATGAGCGCCATGATGAAGCCAGCTTTCAGGAAAAACAGGCCGTTCTGGCGGCAGTACTCGGGGAAATTTTCGGCCTTGACGGCCTGACGGCCCTGGTCGCCCCAGACCCGGGGATTTTTCATGACCGAATAGCCGTAAAAGACCAGCATCAGGCCACAGGTGAGTTGGAATCCAAAAAACATCTGCGTCGTTCCTCGCTTTATTCTGGTGTGATGGAGTCAGAAGCGTGCTCAGTCGTCGTTGTACTCGCCCAGCAGCGGCTTCATGAAGGGCAGGAAGTCCAGCGTAGCAAAGTAGTCCCGGGGAGTCTCGGCACGGCGGATGAGGCGGTGAGAGCCGTCCTCGCAGAGCAGGACCTCGGCGCTGCGCAGCTTGCCGTTGTAGTTGTAGCCCATGGCAGAGCCGTGCGCACCGGTGTCGTGGATATACACGATGTCGCCGATGTCGATCTTGGGCAGCATACGGTCGATGGCAAACTTGTCGTTGTTCTCGCACAGACCGCCGACCACATCATACTTGTGGTCGTGGGGTGCGTCTTCCTTGCCCAGCACGGTGATGTGGTGGTAAGCGCCGTACATGGCGGGGCGCATCAGATTGGCCGCGCAGGCATCCAGACCGATGTATTCTTTATAGATGTGCTTCTCGTGGATGGCAGTAGCCACCAGAGCGCCGTAGGGGCCGGTGGTGAAGCGGCCCATCTCGGTGAAGATGGAGACATCGCCCATGCCGGCGGGGACCAGAATTTCTTCAAACTTCTTGCGGACGCCCTCGCCGATGGCCATGATGTCGTTCTCCGTCTGCTCGGGGCGGTACGGGATGCCGACACCGCCGGACAGGTTGATATAGGCGATATGCACGCCGGTGGCCTTCTGGACGCGGACAGCCAGCTGGAAGAGGATGCCTGCCAGCTCAGGATAATAGGCGTCAGAGATGGTGTTGGAGGCGAGGAAGGCGTGGATGCCAAAATTCTTGGCACCCTTTGCAGCCAGCTTCTTGTAGCTGTCGATCATCTGCTCCTCGGTCATGCCGTACTTGGCGTCGCCGGGCTTGTCCATGACCTGGAAGCCCTCTTTGCTCTCGCCCAGCTGGAAGGTGCCGCCCGGATTGTAGCGGCAGAAGATGTTCTCCGGCACACCGGCCACCCGGTCGAGGAAGTCCACCATCGTGGCGTCATCGAGGTTGATATAAGCGCCCAGCTCGTAAGCCTTCTTCATGTCCTCCACAGGGGTCTGGTTGGAGGAGAACATGATGTCGCTGCCGCTGAAGCCGCACACCTCGCTGAGCATCAGCTCGGTCAGAGAGGAGCAGTCCACGCCGCAGCCCTCTTCCTTCAGGATCTGGAGGATGACGGGGTTCGGCAGAGCCTTGACCGCAAAATACTCGCGGAAGCCCTTGTTCCAGCTGAATGCCTTGTTGATGCGGCGGGCGTTCTCGCGGATGCCCTTCTCGTCATAGACGTGGAAGGGGGTGGGTACGTCCTGAATGATGTCCTGAGCCATCGACTCAGTCAAAAACGGTTTCTTTTCCATGATTGTACATCCCTCTCATATATTTTTACACAGCAAAGGTGCCGTGCAGCCAGCGGTTTTACAGCTTGAGGTTCTCGCGGGTGGGGGTAAAGGTAGGCACCATTTTGGCCAACTGCTCCACCACGCTGTCGTCGTTATGTTCGGCGGCGACGGCCAGCTCCTGGAGCTGCTGGTAGAACTCGCCCAGGTCGATGTTCCGGGGCGGAGCCACGAAGATCTTATTGTGGACGGTGCGGCGCATCTTGTCCTGCTCTTCGTCCATCATCAGCTCTTCGTAGAGTTTTTCGCCGGGGCGCAGACCCACGATCTTAATATCCATGTTCACGCCCGGCTCATAGCCGTAGAAGCGGATGAGCTGTTTTGCAAGGTCCATGATCTTGACCGGCTCGCCCATGTCCAGCACATAGATGCTGCCGCTCTCGGCCAGCGCACCGGCCTGCAGCACCAGCTGTGCCGCCTCCGGGATGGTCATAAAGTAGCGCTCGATGTTGGCATCGGTGAGGGTGACGGGGCCGCCCTTTTTGATCTGCGCCTCAAACAGCGGGATGACGCTGCCGTGGCTGCCCAGCACATTGCCGAAGCGGACAGCGACGCACTTCATGTCGGTGTTGCCCGCGAAGGTCTGGATGAGCATCTCACACAGGCGCTTGGTGCAGCCCATGACGCTGGTGGGGTTGACAGCCTTATCGGTGGAGAGCTGTACCAGCCGCTCCACGCCGTGTTCGCTGGCACTGGTGAGCAGGTTCTTGGTGCCAAAGACATTGTTCTTGACGGCCTCGGCGGGGCTGATCTCCATCAGCGGGACGTGCTTGTGGGCGGCAGCATGGAACACCACCGTCGGGTGGTACGTCTCAAATACCTCGTCCAGACGGGCCTTGTCCCGGATGGAGCCGACCAGCACCGTGACCGGCACATCGCGGCCATACTTCTGCTGCAGTTCCATCAGCAGTTCATAGGCGCAGTTCTCATAAATATCGAAGATAAGCAGTTTTGCAGGCTTGAAGCGCATGACCTGACGGCAGAGCTCACTGCCGATGCTGCCGCCGCCGCCCGTCACCAGAACGGTCTTGCCGGTGAGGTAGCCGGAAATTTTCTCCGTGTCCAGCGTGACTTCCTCACGGGAGAGGAAATCGGCGGTGTTCAGCTCACGGAACGCGCCCTGCTGAGGGGTGCCTGCACCCACCAGCTGGGGGTCGCTGAGCATCTGCACGGCGCAGTGGGTGGAGACGCAGAGGTCGATGACGTGGTTCAGGCGGTTTCCCTTCAGGGTCGGGATCGCCACGATGATGGTATGGATGTTGTAGCGGGTACACAGGTCGGGAATTTCTTCCAGTGTGCCGCGCACCGGGACACCGTGGATGGTCTGGCCCAGTTTGATGGGGTCGTCGTCCACGGCCAAGATGACATGGCCGTAGCTGGTATTGGTCTTGCAGACATTGATGGCCCACGCACCGGCCTCGCCCGCACCCACGATCATGACAGGGCGGTTGGGGTCCTTGCTGGTGTTGCCGCGCAGACGCTCGCCCAGCGGGTGGTTCAGGAAGAGCCGCCAGGCCAGACGGCTCCCGCCGATCAACAGTAAAATGAGCACCGCCGCCATGGCGTTGGCCGAGTTGAAAAGCACGCCGTGGATGAAGCAGCGGTTGACCAGATAGACGATGCCCGTCGGGACGGCGATCATCCCGGCCAGACGGATGAGGTCACGCTCCCCGGCATACTTCCAAAGGATGGTGTAGAGCCGCCCGGCCAGAAAGCTGAGCAGATAGACTGCCACGATCCAGGGCAGATTCGCGTAGAGCAGGGCGCGGTTATGGGGCCACCAGGAGGCCTCGACAGCGCCGTCTGCGCGCAGCAGCAGGGCGAAATAAAAGCTGAAGGCTACGATGGCTCCGTCCAGCGCCACCAGCAGAGCCCGGCGGGCCAGTACCTGCAGCAGATTTGTTTTCTTTTCCTTCACAGCATATCCTCTTTTGCATCGGGGGCCGGCATCCGAAGATGTCAGCTGCCGTTTTTCATTTCAAGGGCCTATCACCCCATAATATCTTTAGTATTATACTCGATTCTCTCCCCCGTGTCCAGCTATTTCACTTTTTGGACATTTTTCTTATGCCGCCGCTCTCCTGCCGCCACAGCCCGCAGCTCTTCGCCGAGGCCCAGCGGCCACGCCGCCGCAAAGCAGACCGCAGCCATCCCCACGCCGCCCAGCGCTACCGCCGCCAGCTGCAAGGGGGCTCCGCCGGTGAGCCAGTCCGCTAAAAGATGCCGCAGGGCCAGCCCGGCCCCGGCGCTGACGACTCCCGCAAAGCCCGGCGCACCCAGCCACCTCCACAGACGCAGCGGAAGGCCGCAGCTGGACAGCAGCCGTCCCGTGTTGGCGGTGCAGGTGTAGAAGCTGGACAGCAAGATCACAAAAAGAAAGCCCTTCATCCCGAAGCGGGGCAGCAGGAGCAGCACGCCCGCAATGCGGAGGCAGGAGTCCCACATGCTGTACCGGAAGACGGCTTTCTGTTCCCCTACCCCCTTCATGGCACCGTCCACCATGCTCTCGAGATACATCAGCGGCATGGCCGGGCCGAGGATGACGAGGTAGCTGCCCGCCTCGGCGCTGCCGTAGAGGGCTTCGGCCAGCGGCTGACCCCAAACCCAGAACGCCGCGCCTGCCAGCGCCGAGAAGTAGCCGGTGAGCCGGAGCATCCGGTCGATGAGGGCGGCCAGCCGCCCGTTCTGGCCCCGGAGGTGGGCCTGGGTGATCTCGGGCATCAGCAGGACGGAAAGGCTCCCCAGCAGTCCGAAGGGAAAAGTCAGCAGAGGCAGGGCCATCCCCTTGAGGCTGCCGTACTGGGCCACGGCTTCGGCACGCCCGCCGGAAAATTGCAGATAGACTGCCAGACAGGCCGGCACCAGCATATTCTCTGCGGTGTGGAGAGCACTGGCGAGACAGCGGCCTCCCTCCACCGGCCAGAGAATGTCCCAGAGGCGCTTTCCCGGCTCCTGCGGGCGGCAGGCAGGCCGCGCACCGAAGCAGCGGCGGGCCTCTTTACGGTAAAAAAGTGCCATCAGCCCGGTGCTGACGGCCTCGCTGACCGCCGTTGCCCCCAGCACTGCCGTGCAGCGCCCGCCCACGTCCCAGCCGAGGACGTCGGCCCGCTCCAGCGCAGCCCATACGATGCCGATGCGGACGGTCTGCTCGGCCAGCTGGCTCAGGACGTTTGGCTCCACCTGCCGCCGGGCGATGAAAAAGCCCCGCAGTACCGACGACACCGCCATCCACGGCAGGCCCAGCGACGAGACACGCAGCGCCCCCGCTGCCCGGACATCGCCCAGCCACCATTTTGCGGCAAGGCCCGCCAGCCCGAACTGCGCCGCCAGCGCCAGCACGCCCAGCCCGGCCCCCGCCAGCAGGAGACGGTGAAGCATCCCCCGGGCCTCCGCCGGGCTGCGGGCCAGCTCTTCGGCCATCAGGCGGGTGGCCGCCACCGAGACGCCCGCCGTCGCCAGCGTGACGAAGAGCGAGTAGACCGCCAGCACCAGCTGGTACAGTCCCATCCCCTCGCCGCCCAGAGCGTTCGCCAGCCAGATGCGGAGCCCCATGCCCGCCAGACGGAGCAGGACGTCCGCCCCGGTCATCAGGGCTGCGTTTTTCAGATAGCTCTGCCGCACAGCGCACCCCTCCCTTTCCCCAGTGTATCTTTTTATAGATATGTGAGCTGCTCTGAGAAATATGAGCGGGGCCGTGGGTTGTTTCTTTCCCAGTTTTATGATATGATATATATTGTATCTGGCGGGAATGTTCCGCCAGACAGGATCTAAGAATGCAAGGAGGAAGCGCACCCCGGTACCACGGCCGTGCGCAACGAGACAATGAGCGAAGAATGTACCCATGACTGCTCCAACTGCGGGGCAGCGTGTTCTTCCCGCGATGCTGCACCCCAGCATGACGCACCCAACCCGCACAGCAGCGTCAAAAAGGTCATCGGCGTCGTGTCCGGCAAGGGCGGCGTCGGCAAGAGCATGACCAGCGCCCTGCTGGCCTGTGCAATGGCACGCCGCAGCTACCACTGCGGCATCCTCGACGCCGACATCACCGGCCCGTCCATCCCCAAGCTGTTCGGCATCCATGGCCGCGCCATGGCTGACGACAAGGGCTGCTGGCCCATCCAGAGCCGGATGGGCATCGACGTCATGAGCATCAACCTGCTGGTGGAGAACGAGGAAGACCCCGTCGTCTGGCGCGGCCCCGTCATCGCCGGTGCGGTCAAGCAGTTCTGGACCGATGTGGTCTGGAAAGACGTCGATTTCCTGTTCGTGGATATGCCTCCGGGAACCAGTGACGTCCCCCTGACCGTCTTCCAGAGCCTGCCCGTGGACGGCATCGTCGTCGTGGCAAGCCCGCAGGAGCTGGTGAGCATGATCGTGGCCAAGGCCGTGAACATGGCCGAGATGATGAAGGTGCCGATGCTGGGCATCGTCGAGAACATGAGCTATATCGTCTGCCCCGACTGCGGCAAGCACATCAACGTGTTCGGCGACAGCCATGTGGACGAGGTGGCCGCAAAGCATCACCTGCCCGTTCTGGCCAAATGCCCCATCGACCCGCAGCTGGCTGCGCTGTCCGACGCCGGCATGATCGAGACCTACGGCGGACAGTTCCTCGAGGGTGCCGCTGACGCCTGCGAGAAGCTGCTGAAGTAAGACTTTTCCTCCCTGCACTGCCTGTTCCGGGCCGGTGCAGGGATTTTTTGTTTCTTTCCAAAAGCAGGTTTTATCGCAGTTTTTTGATGTGTCCCGTCTTTTTCGTGAAGTGCATTCATCTTTTCCATTGTATTTTGAAAGATTTTCCGGTTTTTGCGGGGCGGGCCATCTTGTAAATCGGCAGATAAAGCTTTATAATAGCAAAGTGGTCAGAGGCTTATCAGCCCCGCCGTGGGAAACGGGAAAGACGGAGCCTCCACACAATAGAGATAAGGGAAAAGGAGTATATCATTATGCTGACGAATGAATATCTGAAGCGTGTCTACGAGGGCCTGGAAAAGCGCAATGCCAACGAGCCCGAGTTCCTGCAGGCTGTCCGCGAGGTGCTGGAGAGCATCCAGCCCGTCGTGGAGAAGCATCCCGAGTACGAGAAGGCCGGCCTCATCGAGCGTCTGGTCGAGCCTGAGCGCATCATCACCTTCCGTGTACCCTGGGTCGATGACCAGGGCAAGGTCCAGGTGAACCGCGGCTACCGCGTCCAGTTCAACAGCGCCATCGGCCCCTACAAGGGCGGCCTGCGCTTCCATCCTTCTGTCAATCAGGGCATCCTGAAGTTCCTCGGCTTCGAGCAGACCTTCAAGAACAGCCTGACCACCCTGCCCATGGGCGGCGGCAAGGGCGGCTCCGACTTCGACCCCCACGGCAAGAGCGACATGGAAGTCATGCGCTTCTGCCAGAGCTTCATGACCGAGCTGTACCGCCACATCGGCCAGTTCGTGGACTGCCCCGCCGGTGATATTGGCGTCGGCGGCCGCGAGGTCGGCTATATGTTCGGCCAGTACAAGCGTCTGACCAACAGCTTCCAGGGCGGTATGCTCACCGGCAAGGGCCTGACCTTCGGCGGTTCTCTGGCCCGTACCGAGGCTACCGGCTACGGCCTGTGCTACTTCACCGCTGAGGCTCTGAAGTGCATGCGCAGCGACAGCTTCGAGGGCAAGACCGTGGTCATCTCCGGCTCCGGCAATGTCGCTATCTACGCCTGCGAGAAGGCCACCCAGCTGGGTGCCAAGGTCGTCACCATGTCCGACTCCAACGGCTATGTCTACGACCCCAACGGCATCGACCTGGCCTACGTCAAGGACCTGAAGGAAGTCCGCCGCGGCCGCATCAAGGAGTATGCCGAGACCCACAAGGATGCAACCTACGTTGCTGACTGCACCAAGGTCTGGACTGTCCCCTGCGACATCGCCCTGCCCTGCGCTACCCAGAACGAGATCAACAAGGAGTCCGCAGAGGCTCTGGTGAAGGGCGGCTGCACCGTGGTCTGCGAGGGCGCTAACATGCCCAGCACTCCCGAGGCCATCGAGGTCTACCTGTCCAACGGCATCCTGTACGGACCCGCAAAGGCTTCCAACGCCGGCGGCGTGGCTACCTCCGGTCTGGAGATGAGCCAGAACTCCGAGCGTCTGAGCTGGAGCTTCGAAGAGGTCGATGCAAAGCTGAAGGGCATCATGGAGGGCATCTTCCACGCTTCCTACGATGCATCCGTGGCCGCCGGCTCCGAGGGCAACCTGATGGTCGGTGCAAACTGCGCCGGCTTCCTGAAGGTCGCTACCGCCATGATGGCTCAGGGCATCACCTACTAAGCTTTTCCTGATCTGCAAGGGCCGCATCCGCGAGGGTGCGGCCCTTTTTGCATATTTACAAACCGCTTCGTCCATACTCCTCCCATCAAACGAAAAGAGGTTTTTGCATGGACGAGCAAATGTTTTGTTATCAATGTGAGCAGGCAGCCCACGGCGTCGGCTGCACGGGCAGAGCGGGCGTCTGCGGCAAATCTGCTGAGACGGCGGACGCGCAGGACAGGCTGACCGGTGCTCTCATCGGCTTTGCCACCCTGCTGCTGGACATCGGCAAGCCCATCCAGCCGCCGCAGGCACTGTTGTTGCTGGAAGGGTTGTTCACCACCATCACCAACGTCAACTTCGACCCCGAGACGGTGGCCCAGCTCACCGACAAGGTGTGGAAGGCAAAACAGGAGGCGTTTGCTTCCGCCTGCCCCGCTCCTTCGCCGGTGGGTGACTACGACATGGAAAAGCTGTGGCAGGAGCCGGACCCGGACGTCAAGAGCCTGAAGTCCTTCGTGCTGTTCGGCCTGCGGGGCATGGCGGCCTACTCTTACCACGCCCGGGTGCTGGGCTATACCGATGGCGAGATCGACCTGTTTTTCTGCACGGCGCTGCGGGCGCTGGCCGAGGAAAGCGACAAGGACAAGCTCTTCAAGCTGGTGGAGGACACCGGCATCATGGCCTACCGGGTCATGGCTGAGCTGGACAAGGCCAACACCGGCGCGTTTGGCGACCCCGAGCCGGTAGAAGTGCCGCTGACCATCGAGAAAGGGCCTTTCATCGTCATCTCCGGCCACGACCTCTACGACGCCAAGTGCCTGTTGGAGCAGACCGAGGGCAAGGGCATCAATGTCTACACCCACTCCGAGATGCTGCCTGCCCACGGCTACCCGGAGCTGAAAAAGCGCTTTCCTCATCTGAAAGGCAACTTTGGCACCGCATGGCAGAACCAGCAGCGGGAGTTTGAGGACATCCCTGCACCGGTGCTCTTCACCACCAACTGCATCATGCCGCTGCGGCCCAGCTATGCCGACCGGGTATTCACCACCTCTGTCGTCTCCTATCCCGGAGTCACCCACATCGGGGAGGACCGGGATTTTTCGCCGGTCATCGCCAAGGCGCTTGAGCTGGGCGGCTACCCGGAGGACACCCTCATCCCGGGCATGAACGGCGGCAGTGTGGTCGCCACCGGCTTTGCCCGCCGGGCTGTGTTGAGCCACGCCGAGGAGATCGTGAACGCTGTGAAAGCGGGCAGCATCCGGCACTTTTTCCTCATCGGCGGCTGCGACGGCACCCCGCCCCCCCCGCCGGTACTACACGGATTTTGCCAAGCTGACCCCGCCCGACACCGTCATCCTGACGCTGGCCTGCGGCAAGTTCCGGCTCAACGACCTGCCGCTGGGTACGGTGGCGGGTCTGCCCCGCATCCTCGACGTGGGCCAGTGCAACGACGCCTACAGTGCCATCCGGATCGCGCTGGGTCTGGCCGAAGCTTTTGACTGCTCGGTCAACGAGCTGCCCCTCTCCATCATCCTCTGCTGGTTCGAGCAGAAGGCGGTCTGTGTGCTGATGGCCCTGCTGGCGCTGGGCATCCGTGGCATCCGTCTCGGCCCCACCCTGCCCGCCTTCCTCTCCCCCGGGGTGGCCGCTGTCTTACAGGAAAAATATGACCTCCGGCCCATCACCACGCCGGAGGCAGACCTTGCGGCCTGTCTGGGCGGTTTGTAAGCGTCACATTAACAAAAAGCCCCCCGGCACCATGCGGAAGTGCCGGGGGGCTTTTCGTACAAAGCGGGGAGATGCGGAAGCTCTCCGCCTTGGGAGGTTGGTTATTTAGTGGAGCAGCTCGTTGTGTGCAACGCCGCCCACCGTCAGCTCTGCGCTCTCACCGGAGTGGGTGAGGGTAAAGAGGGTGTCGTCCACGCCCAGAGACAGCATACTGTCGATGTTCAGGACGGTCTCACGGAGCTGGGTGCGGAATACGATGGTGTTCACGCCCTGAGCCTTCAGCTCCTTCAGGTTGCTCAGGCAGCCGGAAAGGACAGCAGTCTCAGCAGGCACTGCCACAACATACCGGCCATCGGCAATGGAGGTCTCGTAGGCCCCGGCGCCGGTCACGGTCAGGGTGACGGCAGAGGAGCCGCCGTTGCTCTCGGGTACCAGCATCGGCACAACGTCCCGCTTCTCGGTCTCATCACAAGTCTCGCACTTGTAGATGGTGTAGCCCTCGGAGGTGTAGGTGGGGGTGACCACCTCTTTAACTACGGTAAAGTGGTGTTTACCGGTAGCAGATATTTCATCACGCTTCGTTTCGCCGCAGGCGGAGCACTTATACTCGGTGTATCCGCCTTTGGTACAGGTCGCATCCTGATGCCTATTCTCCACCCAGTTATGGGCTTCTTTATCAACGGCGATGCGTTCCAGCTCTTTTGCGCCACACTTGCTACACTTCTTCAGCTTGTAGCCCTCGCTGGTACAGGTGGCCTCTTTCACAATGTCGCCCTCGGAGTATTGATGCACATGGTTCGATTCGACCTTAGTTACGTCGTCGGTCGAACCATCCCCAGCTGCAGCACCATTTGTACTTCCACCCTTGCCGCCCTCAGCGGTCACCTTGCCGCCGGTATTTTTTACAGAGCCAAAAAAACCATTGCCGCCGGTACTGCTTCCCGCACCACCAGTAGCCATAACACTGCCGCCGGAGACCGTTGCACTAAAGATACCGGATCCACCGACATCTCCGGTTCCGCCCTGTGCTATCACAGTGCCGTCGCTTATGCTCAGCGAACCAGTACGGATGCCATATCCACCTGCATATCCACCCGAATTTTTGCCGTTTCCGCCGGTGGCTTTCACCGTTCCTCCAGTGATCTTGGTGTTGAACACATCAGCCGATGCATCTTCGCCACCGACCCCGCTGCCAGCTTCACTAAGGCTACCTAAGGTTCCATTCCCGATAGCACTGCCTCCGGTAGCCTCAACGATGCCTCCGGAGATCTCAGGTGTCAAAATTCCAGAACCCGTTGCGAACTGAATATAACCACTCTCTGTCCGATTAGCAGAGGATTGATACACCACATCGCCGCCCTTTGCAACGATTGTGCCGCCTGCGACTGCAGCTCCATCAATACCAAATCCTGCTGCAATATGATCGCTTTTTGCGGACGCATAAGAGTCATCTACTACAATCGTTCCGCCTGTGGAGATCAACGTACCGTTGCCGTCATTGTCTGTAATGGTCGTTTTATCGTTTTCGCTTTTGAGGCCTGCTCTTGCACGGGTCATGTTACGATCATTCTTTACCGTCCCCGATCCGCCGGTCAGCTCGTTCTTGCCGTCCAGCTCCAGCGTCACATTGCCGGTGCCGGAAACGGTCACAGCACTCTTGTTTGTATCCCCTGCATCCACCTTCAGGTCACGGAGGATGACCTTCAGAGCATTGGCAGAATTATTGATGATCTTCACCACATTGTTGGCGGCAGCCTGCGCCTTTTCGGAAAGGGTGGTGGGGGCGTTGGTGTCCCCGTAGGTCTTCTCCTCAGCGGCCTTCTTCTCCTCGGCCTCCTGCTTGACCGCAGGCTTGGTGGCCTCCTGCTGGGCTTCGGGGTCATACTGGCCGTACTCAATTACCTGATCGGAGGTCTTTTCGGTCTTTTTGTCCTGCTCCGTCTCCTGCGTTTCGGCGGGCTTCTCCTCAGTCTCCTTCTTCTGGGCCTGCTTTTCCTCGTCCTCCGGGGCCAGCAGCTCCAGAGAGCCGGGCTCCTGGGCCTGCTCCTCGGTCTCGCCGGACTTTTCAACCTCGGAGGTGTTTTCGCCGGACTTTTCGGCCTCGGAAGTGTTCTCTTCCTCTGCGTTCAGGCTTTCGGTAGGCTTGGTATTGTCGCCGGTGTTGTCGCCGGTGATGATGATGTCATCTGTGCCGTCACCATCGTTCTCGACTTTCTTACCACCCACCGTGATGCTCGTGTAGCTTCCGTCCCTAGAGATTTCCACATTGCCCTTACTCACATCACAGATGTAAGCAGCCGAGGCCGGGGCAGCAACTGCCGACACCGCCATGCTCAGGGCCAGGACGGCCGCTGCCGTCCGCTTCATGTTTTTCCGTAACCGCATAATTTTTACCTCCTGTTTCGTGGTTTTTCCTTTTTTATTCTACCCCCCCCCCCTATAGGTTTTTCAATGGCTTTTGTCAACAATCTTTTGGGCAAATATTTGTCATTTTTCTACAAAAAGGCCGCTGCGCCACACCTTCTGTGCAGCGGCGCGAGCGATTTGTCCATCGACCCATCGGAAAGCGCGGCCTTGATAAGCCATACTTTTGCCCACCGGGTGTGTCTGTTTTGAACAAGAAAAAAGAGGGCCGGTGTACCCACATTTGGTGCAGCTGTCACTTGAATCTTTTTCAGCACCTTTGTATAATATTCTTGTTATCCGGAACAAGGGCGTTCCAGATGAGTCTTCGCTGACCCATCTGGAACGCCTTTTCTGTTATACCATATAAGAGGGACGCCGCGACTGCGCCGCCGAGGTGGACCGCTATCTGATGGGTTACACCAACCTGTGACCCCCTCCCCCTATTTATGACATTCTCTTTCCTATCCTAAACAGAAACGGGAGCTTTCCTTTACCGGGAGGCTCCCGTTTCTGCATTTCGCCGCTTTCATTTTCACAAAGTTTTCACAGTTAGCGCATCCTACCCGCTTGAAACAGATACCCCTAAGTGGTAAAATCAGAGTGTCAGGAGATTTACCCCCACAGGGTACGTTTCCTTTTCACACTGATACACCCGGAAAGGAGTCATCTGCTATGACTGATGCTGAAAAAAAGCCCTGCTGCGCCGCCGAGCCTGCCGAAAAGGACACTGCTCTCTCCTGCTGCCGCCACAAGGACCGTACCCCTGAGGAGTACCGCGCCCTCGCCAACCGGCTGAGCCGCATCGAGGGCCAGGTGCGCGGCATCCACACGATGCTGGACAAGGACGTCTACTGTGCCGATATTCTGGTGCAGGTGGCTGCGGTGAACGCTGCACTGAACGGCTTTTCCAAAGAGCTGCTGAGCCAGCACGTCCGCACCTGCGTGGCCGACGATTTGAGAGCCGGCGGGACGCAGAAGCTGGACGAACTGCTGCAGCTGCTGCCCCGGCTCATGAAATGACCCCGTTCCGGGCATCCTATCAGAGGGAAAGGAATCCGCAATGGAACAATACAATGTCACGGGCATGAGCTGCGCGGCCTGCTCTGCCCGGGTGGAAAAGGCCGTGAAGAAGGTGCCGGGCGTCACGAGCTGCTCGGTGAGCCTCCTGACAAACTCCATGGGCGTAGAAGGCACAGCCTCCCCTGCCGCCATCCTCTCGGCGGTGCAGGAGGCAGGCTACGGCGCAAGCCCGAAGAATGCCTCTGCCAGTAAGACTTCGGACGCCAGCACCGACCTCGATGCACTGGCTGACCACGAGACACCGAAGCTCAAGCGCCGCCTCATCGCCTCGCTGGGCTTCCTGCTGGTGCTGATGTACTTCTCCATGGGCCACATGATGTGGGGCTGGCCCCTGCCCCACTGGTTCGATGGCAACCACGTCGCCATGGGCCTTGTCCAGCTGCTGCTGGCGGGCATCGTCATGGTCATCAACCAGAAGTTCTTCATCAACGGATTCAAGGGCCTCATCCACGGCGCACCCAACATGGATACGCTGGTGGCCCTCGGCTCCATGGCAAGCTTCGTGTGGAGCACTTACGCCCTCTTCGCCATGACCCGCGCTCAGGTGGACGGCAGCGACGCGCTCGTCATGCACTATATGATGGAGTTCTACTTCGAGTCTGCCGCCATGATCCTGACCCTTATCACGGTGGGCAAGATGCTGGAAGCCCGCTCCAAGGGCAAGACCACCGACGCCCTCAAGAGCCTGATGAAGCTGGCCCCCAAGACCGCCACGCTGGTGCGGGACGGCGCGGAAGTGACCGTGGCCATCGCCGACGTGCAGAAGGGCGACGTCTTTGTGGTCCGCCCCGGCGAGAATATCCCGGTGGACGGCGTGGTGCTGGAAGGCACCAGTGCAGTCAATGAGAGCGCCCTGACCGGCGAGAGCATCCCGGTGGACAAGGCCGTCGGCGACAAAGTCAGCGCCGCCACCACCAACCAGTCGGGCTTCCTCCGCTGCGAGGCCACCCGCGTGGGCGAGGATACCACGCTGGCTCAGATCATCAAGATGGTCAGCGATGCCGCCGCCACCAAAGCTCCTATCGCCAAGATCGCCGACACCGTGTCGGGCTTCTTCGTCCCGGCGGTCATCTCCATCGCCGTCCTCACCACCATCGTCTGGCTGCTGCTGGGCCATGAGCTGGGCTATGCGCTGGCCCGCGGCATCTCCGTGCTGGTCATCAGCTGCCCCTGCGCACTGGGCCTTGCAACCCCTGTGGCTATTATGGTGGGCAATGGCCTCGGCGCCAAGAACGGCATCCTCTTCAAGACTGCCGCCTCGCTGGAAGCCGCAGGCCGCACCCAGATCGTGGCGCTGGACAAGACCGGCACCATCACCGAGGGCGCACCCCGCGTCACCGACCTGCTGCCCGCTGAGGGCGTCACCGAGACGGAGCTGCTGACGCTGGCCGCAGCGCTGGAAAGCCGCAGCGAGCACCCTCTGGCAAAGGCAGTTCTTGCCGACGCCGAGGCAAAGGCCATCACTCCCCCGGAAGTCACTGACTTCGCGGCCCTGCCGGGCAATGGTCTGGCGGCCAAGCTGGACGGCATGGACATCTATGCCGGCAATGCCGCCTTCATCCAGACCAAGCTCACCCTGCCCGCCGCACTGGCACAGCAGGCTGAAAAGCTGGCCTCTGAGGGCAAGACTCCCCTCTTCTTCGGCGGCGCAGGCCGTCTGCTGGGCGTTATCGCCGTGGCCGACACCATCAAGGAGGACAGCCCCGAAGCCATCCGTCAGCTGCAGAACATGGGCATCCGGGTCGTGATGCTCACCGGCGACAACCAGCGCACCGCCGACGCCATCGGCAGGCAGGCGGGCGTGGACGAGGTCATCGCGGGCGTCCTGCCCGACGGCAAGGAGGCCGTCATCCGCCAGCTGCAGGCCAGCGGCAAGGTGGCCATGGTGGGTGACGGCATCAACGACGCTCCCGCCCTCACCCGTGCCGACACCGGCATTGCCATCGGCGCAGGCACCGACGTGGCCATTGACGCCGCCGACGTCGTGCTGATGAACTCAAAGCTCTCGGACGTGCCTGCGGCCATCCGTCTCAGCCGCGCCACCCTGCGGAACATCCACGAGAACCTGTTCTGGGCGTTCATCTACAACATCATCGGCATCCCGCTGGCGGCTGGTCTGTTCATCCCCTTCGGCCTGACCCTGAATCCCATGTTCGGTGCTGCTGCCATGAGCCTGTCCAGCTTCTGCGTCGTGAGCAACGCCCTGCGGCTGAACCTGTTCGATTTGCACAGCACCAGGCACGACCACAAAACCGCTTCTCCCGCTGCTGCCCCGGTGCAGTCTGCGGCTGAAAATAACAAAAAATCGGACGCCGAAGCGCCCGAAGTCAAAACGGAGGATAATACCATGAAGAAGACCCTGAAAGTGGAAGGCATGATGTGCGGCCACTGCGAAGCCCGCGTGAAGAAGGCTCTGGAAGCCCTGCCCGAAGTGGACGAGGCTGTCGTGAGCCACGAGGCTGGCACCGCCATCGTCACCCTGAACGCCGAGGTCGCCGACGATGTGCTCAAGAACGCCGTCGAGGCACAGGACTACAAGGTCACCGGCATCCAGTAAGCTGTAAGATGCAGAAAAGCCAGCGCACGGAATGTGCGCTGGCTTTTTGTATGCAGTGTTTTACGGAGTCAGACGGTTGGGACCGCGGAACAGGAACTCGGCATCCTTGATGGACTGGCCGCAGAGCAGCATGGTCAGACGGTCGATGCCCAGACCGAAGCCGCCGTGCGGGGGGCAGCCGTACTGGAAGAACTCCAGATAGAACTTGACATCCTCGGCCAGGCCCTTCTCCTCTGCCTGCTTCTTCAGCACGTCGTAGCGATGCTCACGCTGTGCGCCGGTGGTGATCTCCACGCCGCGCCAGATGAGGTCGTAGCCCTGCGGCACGCCGTTCTCGTCGCGCATATGGTAGAAAGCGCGCTTCTCAGCGGAGTAGTCGGTGATGAACAGGAACTCGTGGCCGTAGTGCTTCTTGACCCAGTCGTAGCTCAGGCGCTCGGCCTCGGTGGTCAGGTCGCCCTTCTCGCTCTCATCGACCGTGTAGCCGAACTCCTCTTCCAGACCCTTGTACAGGTCGGCCAGCTTGACCACAGGGAACGGCGTGGTGGGGACGACGACTTCCAGACCAAACATCTCCTTGATCTGCTCGCCGTACTGCTCCTTGACGGCCTTCAGGCCGGCAGTCAGAAGCTCTTCCTCCATCTTCATGACGTCCTTGTAAGAGGTGATGTAGCTGAACTCGAGGTCGAAGCCGGAGAACTCGGTGGAGTGCTTGTTGGTGTAGCTCTTCTCCGCGCGGAAGACGGGGCCGGTCTCAAAGATGCGCTCGAAGCCGGCGGCCATGGCCATCTGCTTATAGAACTGAGGGCTCTGGGCCAGATAGGCGTTGCGGTCGAAGTAGTCCACCTTGAACACCTCAGAGCCGCTCTCGCTGGCGGCAGCGATGAGCTTCGGGGTGTGGATCTCGATGAAGCTGCGCTCGAGCAGGAACTGACGCATGGCGTTGACGAAGCAGCTCTGTGCCTTGAACATCAGCTGGTTTTCATCGGTGCGCAGGTCGATCCAGCGATAGTCGATGCGCTGGTCGATGCTGGAACGCTCCACAGCCTTCTTCTTCTTGGTGGCGGCGATCTCCTTGCGGACGATGGGCAGCGCGTCGGCGATGCTCTCGATCTCGATGGTCTCGGGGATCATCTCGATGCCGCCCATCTTGACGTAGTCGTTCTCCATCACCTTGCCGGTGACGGTGATGACAGAGTCCGGGGTCAGCTTGTCGATGGTTTCCACCAGCTCGGGGTGGTCCTCCTTCTCGACGGTGATCTGAAGTTTGCCGGTAATATCCTTCAGCACGATGAAGGCCATATATTTGCTGTTGCGCAGGTTCTCGATAAAGCCCTGCACCTTGACCGTGCTGCCAATTTCCTTTTGTACCTCATTGATATAGGTGCGTTCCATGGAAATCCTCCTTCTGTGTCTTGTGTACTGTTTTATTATACGCTTTTCGGGGGATAAATCAAGAGAAAGGACGAATCACTTTCCTTCTTCGTGCAGCGTCCCGGTGCCGCCCTCCACCACGCCGTCGTGGTCGGCCACAGCCCTGATGGTGCCGAAGAAGCATTTGACGTCCAGCCAGAAGCTCATATGCTCCACATACCAGCCGTCCAGCTTCGCTTTCTCCGTGATCTCCAGCTCGTCGCGGCCATGGATCTGCGCCCAGCCGGTCAGGCCGGGGCGGACGTCGTTTGCGCCGTACTTGTCCCGTTCGGCCAGCAGGTCGTACTGGTTCCAGAGGGCCGGGCGCGGACCGATGACTGCCATATCGCCCACAAGGATATTCCACAGCTGGGGCAGCTCGTCCAGACTGGTCTTGCGCAGGAAACGGCCCACCCGGGTGATATACTGCTCCGGGTCGTGGAGCAGATGGGTGGGCATGTCGTGGGGGGTGTCGATGCGCATGGTGCGGAATTTCAGGATGTTGAAATAGCTCTTATGGATGCCCACCCGCTTCTGCTTGAAGAACACCGGCCCCGGCGAGTCCAGCTTGATGGCAAGGCAGAGCAAAAGCAGCAGCGGTGACAGCACCAGCAGCCCGCAGGCCGACAGTACCACGTCCAGCAGCCGCTTGATTCCTTTTTGATACATGATGGTTCTCCCTTTTATTCCTAGAATATACTTATTATATACCATTTTCCCCTGCCCAAACAAGCCCCGGGCCGCATTCCCGGGCGAAAATGCTGGTTTTGTTGTATCGTTCTGACGGTTTTCTCTCTTGCCCCGCCGGGCCGGACGGCGTACCATAGACATAAGATCATCTGAGAGGAGCACTCTGTTTATGATACAGCGTTTTGTCATCGGGAAGCCTTTTCCCACCGAGAGCGTCGTGCTGGACCTGCCCGCCGAGACCGGCCCCGTGCCTTACCTGACACCGGACGGCGACGGCTGGCAGTATGTCATGCAGGAGAAGGACATCGTCTATGGCTTGGGCGAGATGCCCCGGGGCCTCAACAAGCGCGGCTGGCACTACGAGACGAACAACACCGACGAGAGTGAGCACGGCGAAAACCGGCTTTCCTACTACGCCGCCCACAATTTCCTGCTCATCTCCCCTGCCGACGGCAGCGGATGCATCGGCGTCTTCGTCGATTTCCCGGGCAAAGTGAGCTACGACATCGGCTATACCCGCCACGACACCCTCCGCTTCGCCACGGCAGAGCCGAACTATGCGCTCTACCTCATCACAGCCCCTGCAGCGGCAGAGGTCGCAAAGGAGTTCCGGCAGCTCATCGGCCCCAGCTATATCCCGCCCAAGTGGGCGTTCGGTCTGGCCCAGAGCCGCTTCGGCTACAAGACCGAGGCCGACATCCGGGAGGTGGCCGCGCAGTACAAGGCCAACGATCTGCCGCTGGACATGATCTGCATGGATATTGATTACATGCAGTCCTACGCTGATTTCACCATCGACAAGGCCCGCTTCCCCGACCTCGGCAAACTTGCCGCCGACCTGAAAGCCGAGGGCATCCGGCTCGTTCCCATCATCGACGCAGGCATCCGCTGCGACGACAATGACCCCGTCTGCCACGAGGGCCTCGAGAAGGGCTATTTCTGCACCAAAGAAGACGGCACGCCCTTTGTGGCGGCGGTCTGGCCCGGCAAGGCCTACTTCACCGACTTTCTCCGTCCCGAGGCCCGGGCGTGGTTCGGCAGGCAGTACAAGGTGCTCACCGACCTCGGCATCGAGGGCTTCTGGAACGATATGAACGAGCCCGCCCTCTTCTACTCCCCTGAGCGGCTGAAAGCCTTCTTCGAGAATGCCGCCGCCCTGAGCCGGAAGGATAACCTCGACCAGAACGATTTCTTCGGGTTGGTGCGCTCGGTGATGGGCCTGATGAATGCCCCCGAGGACTACCGCAGTTTCTACCACGATACCGCTGCCGGGCGGGTGCGCCACGACCGCGTCCACAACCTCTACGGCGGCTGCATGACCCGGGCTGCCGGCGAGGCGTTCCAGACCCTGCGTCCCGGCCAGCGCACCCTGCTCTACTGCCGCAGCAGCATCATCGGCGCCCACCGTTGGGGCGGGATCTGGCTGGGCGACAACCACTCCTCGTGGAGCCAGCTGCTGGCCAACATCCAGATGATGCCTGCCGTCCAGATGTGCGGCTTCCTCTACAGCGGTGCCGATTTGTGCGGTTTCAGTGAGGACACCACCCCCGATCTAGCGCTCCGCTGGCTCGAGTTCGGATTGTTCACCCCTCTCATGCGCAACCACGCCGACGCTGAGAGCCGGGAGCAGGAATTTTACCGCTTTACCGATGTTCTGCCCGCCATCCGCAATATGCTGGATCTGCGGTATGCCCTCCTGCCCTACCTCTACAGTGAGTTCATGAAGGCCGCGCTTGAGGATACACCTTACTTCCGGCCTTTGGCTTTTGACTACCCTGCCGACCCCGACGCCCGGGAGGTGGACGACCAGCTGCTTCTTGGCGAGGGCCTGATGGTCGCACCCGTCCACACCCAGAACGCCCATGGCCGGACGGTCTATCTGCCTGAGGCGATGAAGATGCTGCGTCTGCGCAGCGTCTCCGACTACGACGAGGAAGTTCTGCCCGCCGGGCGGCACTATCTGCCCTGCGAACTTGGCGAGGTGCTGCTCTTCATCCGTCCGGGCCACACCGTACCGGTGGCACAGCCCGCCGCCAACACCGCCCAGCTGGACGATACGGCCCTCACCTTCTGGCGCTTCACGCCCGACGGCCAGCCTGTGCCCTACCGGATGTATACCGACGACGGCGTGACCACCGATCACAACAGGCCCGAACACTGGCGCATCGTCGGACAATAACGCAAAAACACCCGGAAGCATCTCCGGGTGTTTTTTTTTTGGTATTACAGGTATGCGACCGTCTCAGACAGGGGCTTTCTCGAGCCGTGGTTTGCCAGCGGCCCTGCGCCCTCTGCGGCATAGCCGAGGTCGAGGATCATCAGGACCTCTTCATTTTCCGGCAAGCCCAGTTCCCTGGCCAGCTCATCCGGATTGAAGAAGTTGAGCCAGCAGCTGTCCACACCTGCGTTGGCAGCGGCCAGCATCAGGTGGGTCGCCACGATGGCGGCATCCTCCATGCCGGAGTCCCGCTTTCCGCCGGGATAAGGAAAGACGCTGTTTTTATCGAAGGCCACGACGAGGCAGGTAGGTGCGCCATAGCGGCAGGGCGTCACCTTGTCGAGCTTTGCCAGGCTTTCTTCCGACTGCAGCACATAGATGCGCTGCTCCTGAGAATTCTTGGCGGTCGGGGCCAGCCGACCCGCTTCCAGGATCTCCGTCAGTTTCTCGGCTTCTACCTTACGTGTGCTGAAATTCTTGCAGGAATAACGCTCTGCAACGACCTTAGTAAATTCCATAACCGTTGTCCTCCTGACTTTGGGTGATAGACTTTTTATGTACAGAAGTCTCAGCATTATTGTAGCACGCTTTTTCTCTGAGAGCCACTGTTATTTTTACGAAAGGATCTGCCGTTTTTTAAGAAACGGTAGATCCACCCGGCCATTCCCCGCAGGCCGCCCGGGTGAAAAGTCCTTGACAAATCCTTCTAAAAGAGTTACACTGTTCTCGTTCTGAAAAACAATATGGGCCTATAGCTCAGTTGGGAGAGCGTTCGGTTCGCATCCGAGAGGTCAAGGGTTCGAATCCCTCTAGGTCCACTTTTAGCAGCAGCGTAATTTTAACGCTGCTGCTTTTCTTTTGCGTACATATAAGTCACACGCTGGCTTTGTGACCCAGAGGGATTCGAACAGCACTGCCCTGCCGCAGGCAGGGTAAGCAATCAGCCCGGTTCCCAGAACTATAAGCAGGCAAAGCCGTCCTTATTTTCTGTTTCATTGCAGGGTCTCCTATTCTTTATCCAGTTATCTAAAAATTGCATCTGCTCTTTTGTATGAAACCAGTGCTCTCCGCCCGGCATAACGGTCAGCTCTGCGTTGTTCTTTTTCGCAAAGGCTTTTATGGTTTCCATGGAGGTCAGATCATCCTTTTCCCCATACAAAATGCGGGTAGGGATTTTCCATGAAACCGGATGCTCTCGGACATAGCAGAGATATTTCCATGACAGCGTTTCTCCAAATGTTGTGGAAATTTCCAGTTTCTCTGCAAGTTCTGCTTCGGAGACGTCAGCCCATTGCATCATGTTGCAAATCAGTTGCTCCATATCGACTACTGGAGAAATAAAATAAGCGGTATCCACCAATTTCTCATTCAACGAGGACAAAGATAAAAACGCACCAATGCTATTTGCCACCAGTGTGAGCTTCCCGCAGCGTTTCCGCACTGCCGTAAAAAATCCGGAAAATTCCTCCGTGGCTTCCCATGGAGATCGTGCGTGGTAGTCGAAACCAATTACTTCACAGTCAGGGAATAGGGCTTTATAATGCTCGGCCTCTTGTGCCGAACCGCCCTTTCCGTGAACATATACAACAATTTCTCCCATATAAAATCCTCCAAAAAACGCAGCGCACCCCTACTCTATGGGCTGCACTGCGTCTGAGCGTCTGGCGTCTTGCCTGATTCAATTATTCTGCCGCCAATTTCAAGAATTTCTTGTCCGACTGGATGCTCTGGGTCACAAACTTCCCCTCCCGGAACAATGCGTATGTTGTGACAGGTGCGGGCACATTCTGGGCCGTCTCTTTCTCAGTGATGTGAACGGCTTTGAACGGGATCCCATGTTCCTTTGCAGCCTCCTGCACCTTTGGCACCCAATAATAGGTGTAGGGGCACTGGTCGGTATAGTAGAGGACAAAGCCGTTTTCCTCCACCTTGGGATGCTTGGCACAGTCTTTGAATTTTGGCGGCCGGGCATTCTCTGCAAGGGGCAGATACATGAGGTTGATGCCGCAATCGGAGATGTCTGAGACCTTGAAGCCCTTATGGGTCAAAAACTTGGGGTCAGCGAGAAATTCCCGTTTGCGTCCCTCTGCACACAGAATGCAAACGCCGTTTTTGCCCTGCGCCTTGGCATCCCGAAGGCATTCTTCCAGCAGCTCGCTGGAATAGCCGTGACCTTTCAAGGAACCGGAGACCCACAGGCAGTTGATATAAAGCCAGCCTGCTGCATCAATGGGTACCCATGCGTTTTCTGCCGGGATGTACTCGATAAAGCATTTGCCCCGCTCTGCACTGCGGTAAAAAACAAGTCCCTCCTCAAAGCGCTGCTTGAGCCATTCTTTTTTGGCAAGGCTCTGTTTGCCGGACATGGCACAACAGATGTGTTCCCTGTCGATGTTTTCTTTGGTAACTCTGATATAGTCCATCGAAGCACTCTCCCCTATCTTTGTACTTTTTCATGCCTTCTCCGGCACAGCGACCTTTTCGTTTTTGGCTGCGGCTTACCGCATCCGTCCATCGCCGCCCATCAAGGCGGTCATTTCCTCGATGTAGTCCAGCGGGAACGGCGGAGCGCACAGGGGCTTCATGGCAATGCTCATGAGCTTCATGGGGTTGTCGTCTGCCGCTACCCGGTTAGAACTGAGCTTTCCGCAGCGCTTGCAGCGGTGGATGATGGCCCACTCGCCGCCTTTGCGTACCCAGACGGCTACCGGCTCCATGATGCCGCCGCAGTCGGAGGCACGGTCGCCGGGTTCTTCGTCCACATGAAGGCTGGACAGGCAGTTGGGACAATGGTTGCTGTGGTCGCTCCCGGCGTGTAACACATCAGAGAAACTACAGCTTATTCTCCCAGCGCCGTCTCGATGTTCGCCAGCACCTTCTGGCTCAGCAGAACGAAAGCCTGCCTGGTGCGGCCTGCCGAGACTCCCGGGCTGTGGACATTGGGCCGCCGGAAGAAGCCCTCGCTGACGGGGCCTGCGGCGGCGTAGGTATCACAGAAGAAGTGGGTGCCGGGCTTATCCAGCCACTTTTCCAGCGCGGCGGAGTCAAAGCCGGGGCCGATGGAGGTATTGAAAAGAACTTTTCCCTCCCCCAGCGCCTCAAACTCCGGCTCGCCCAGGAGCAGGACATTCTTGTTCAGACAGGTGAAGACCACTTCGCTCTCCCGGAGCAGAGCGTCCAACGGCTTATACTTCATGCCTGCGGCCTCGGCGTCTGGCTTATGGCTGCGGCTGTAGTAGGAGATGTCCGCGCCGAGGAAGGCCAGTGCATCGGCGATCATCCGGCCCGAAACGCCCAGACCCACGATACCCACCTTGAGGCCGAAAATTTCCACGGGCTCGTCGTGGAGCATCGGCATCCCGAAGCCGTGGAGCAGACCGGTCAGCTCGTGGAGGACGTACTCCACCACGCCGCGGTCGCCGTAGTCCCGGATGCCCAGCACCTTGATGCCCTTTTCCCGGGCAAAGGCGATGTCCACATTGGCGCTTTCCTCCGAGTAGAGGCTGCAGCACATCCCGATGTAGCGCAGGTTCGGGCAGCGCTCGATGACGTTTTTGCCCATGCGGGAGGTATAGCTCAACAGCGCCGCGTCGGCGTCTCCGATGCGGCGGACGATCTCTTCGTCGTCGGCGGGAATATCGCGGTAAAGCTCGACCTGTTCGGCGTACTGATGCAGCGCTTCCTCTGCTGTAGGGATGAGGCTGACCGGCTCGATGGCTACCAGTTTCTTGAACATGAGGCTCCCTCCTTTTTAATAGAAGCAGACCGGCGAGGCGAGGTTGCGCAGAAGCGCCACGGCGCTCCAACCGGCGATGGCGCTGGTGGACGAGCAGATGTCCACCACGGCCTTCACGCCCTCGATCTCGGCAGTGATGCAGTGGTCGTCGCCCACCCAGCCGGGTACGGAGTGCATGGTCACGCCGGTGATGTCGGGGCCGGTGGTGGCCAGCGAGGTGGCCACAGCGACGTTGACCCGGCGCGGGAAGGTTGCGATGGCTTCCTTGGCGCTGCCGGTGAAGACGGTGGTCTTCTCGGTGTCGGTCAGCAGATGGTCGGCCCAGACGGGGGTGTTGCGGAAGCCCTTCGCACCGGTGTGGGTCTCGATGCCGGCCTTCTCGTCCAGCTTCAGGGCTTCTGCCATAAGGGTGACGGTCTGCAATACGTCGAAGCCGCCGATGGCGCCGCTGGCCAGATGCACCTTGGCCCCGCCCTCCCGGGCCGCCTGCTTGACCTCTTCATAAAACGCGAGGTCGGCGAATGCACCGATGGACAGCACCACGAGGTTCACGCCCCGGCGCAGCACCGGAACGGCCATGGCCCGCACCGCTTCCACCGAAGCGGCTTCCACGATGTACTCCGGCTCCAGCGCCAACAGAGCGTCCACGTCCGCGCAGGCCGCACAACCCACGCTTGCCGCCGTCTTCTCTGCCGAGGCGAAGGTGCGGCTGGTGACGCCCACCAGCTCGTAGTCTTCCAGCAGGCCCTTCTTCCACGCATCGGCCACGATATTGCCGAGGAAACCACAGCCCACGATGCCAAATTTCGTTTTCATGATACCATTCTCCTTTTTCCCGCCGGGTCGGCGGGTTTTTCCTTTCCCAGTATACCATGTCCAGCCCGGAAAAGCAAAAGCCTCCCCTCCAGCATCCTTGCCCTCTCAGTCACCTTCGGTGACAGCTCCCCCAAAGGGGGAGCCTCTGGCGTGCCGGTCAGGCCCACGCGGGACGAGCAAAGTCTGATTTTTTCAGAAACAGTAGTGCCCTGCTACAGAGATTCACAACAGCTTGACAAGGTGCGCTTGTCCAGAAGCCGCTGCCCTCTGTAGCAAGGCCCGCCCTTTTGCGCCATATCGGGCCTCAGGCGTCCAGTGGAAAGTTCCCCGGCCTGCCAAAGGCTCCCCCTTTGGGGGAGCTGGCGAGCGGAGCGAGACTGAGAGGGCAAGCCCGTCTCCCGAGAGCCGCCACGCAGCGATAAACTGTCTCTTTGTCAGAGCCAAAATCTGACGGGTTTTCTCCATTCACGCAGGAAAGAGGGCGATTCGCGCAGGTTTTATTGATTTTTTTCCGCAGATGCGGTATATTCAAAGCAACCTGATATTCTACGGTTTCACCATTTCTTTTCACCATTCAAAGGAGGTTTTTGTATGTTGTCTTATCGTAAGCTTGCGATGCGTGTTCTGGGTCGGCCTCTCCATACGGGGGGGGGGTATCGATTCACCCCGTCCGGCCTCTCAGCGGGCAGCAGCGCTTGTCCTGACCGCTGCAATGCTCACCACCTTTACCGCCCCGGCCTTTGCAAAGACATGGTACATCGAAGATGGTGACATTACGATTTCGGCGAGTGAGACCAAAGGGACAAACAAAGTCTCACAGGGGGCGGAGCCGGAGGTGGAAGACACCGGCACCATCATCACAAATCGTGAGAAGGACGCTTCCTCCCACACCGTGACCATCAACGCCGGGAACGATAAGGTCGAGGTCACGCTGGACAATGTGAACATCAAGGCCGACTCCGGTTCCGCCCTCATTTCGAAAGGCGACGTGACGCTGACCCTGAAGGGCGACAACCATCTCACCGGTGGTAACGGCGGCAGCAGCAGCTACGGCGGCGACGGCATCACCAGCAGCGGCAGCCTCACCATTTCCGGCGGTACGGTCACTGCCACCGGAGGCGATAGCACGAGCAGTGTTGGCTCCGGCGGCAGCGGCATCTCCAGCAACGGCAGCCTCACCATCACCGGCGGCGAAAATGACAGCCTGACGGCCAAAGGTGGCAGCGGCCGCAGCGGCATCTTCAGCAGCGGCGGCGTCACCATCTCCGGCGGTACGGTCAACGCCACTGGCGGCAGCAGCGGCAGCGACAGCGGCGACGGCATCCACAGCGGCAGCCTCACCATGAAAGGCGGTACGGTCAACGCCAAGGGCGGCAGCGGCGCAGACGGCGGCAGCGGCATCCGCACCTTCAGCAGCGGCGGCGTCACCATCTCCGGCGGCAGTACGGTCAACGCCAATGGCGGCAACGGCAGTAAGA
>OBXC01000281.1_pt1 | contig 47465 bp, 52 predicted proteins | sample 1538111 | NCBI WGS metagenome assembly OBXC01 (sample SAMEA2580137, study PRJEB22360) | human gut metagenome | biome: human gut; feature: human-associated habitat; material: faeces | place: Denmark | collected 2008/2010
CGCCCTGGGGCACGTTTACTGCTCATAATGAAACCTCCAAATATAGTAACTGTCCACTTCCTATCTACGAAGTGGAGTAAAAAACTATTTACTATCAATCATTATGAACCGCAAAATAGCAAATGTATAGTTACCCAAGAATTAAGCGCTTACTGTAAGGGAGGTGGTGCCGTTGGGCTGTGGAACACAATTTCTCGGATGAATCTATATCCGATACATGGTCTGTGAATTTAATCTAAAACAAGGCAAATCTAAGGAGGCAATATTATGGCATTTAAGAAATTTAGAAAAATGAAGGTATATGAAGCAAGTGGCTACAACTATAAAAGAACACCATCCATCATCCTGAAAGGAGATTGGTTGAAAGAAACCGGTTTTGATGTTGGTGGTCTGATTCAGGTGGAATGTGAGAATGGCAAGTTGATTATCACTCCGAGAGAACCGGAAATGGTGGAATATCACACTCCGTGTGGTCAGTGCATGATGGTGGCAGAAGATTGTAAATGTTATGGCAAGAAGGGGAGAAAGTAATTATGGCAAAGATAATCGTATTGGGTGCCATGAAGGGTGGAGTCGGCAAGTCCGTCTCCACTTACAACCTGGCATATTCATTGAACAAATTAGGGAAGAAAGTATTAGTGGTAGATTTTGATAGTTCAGCAAATATCACCAGATGTGTGGTAGAGGATATAAAAACTGTTGAAATCAGTATTGGTGACTTGATGATGAATCAGATGAATGAAGAGGAACAGCCTAATCCGGCTGAGTACATTATTAACAGAAAAGGGGTTGACTTTATACCATCATCAAAAGTGTTGTCTGCTGTGGATGCGAAGCTGAGATTGGAAATGGGCGCAGAGAAGATTCTGGCATGTATTCTTGAACCATTGCGAGAGGAATACGATTACATTTTGATTGATACATGTCCATCATTGAACACATTAACAATCAATGCGCTTGCCGCTGCAGATGAAGTCATTATAGCGGCCAATCCTCAGTTCTGGGCAATGGTAGGACTGGAAGACTTCCTTTTGACTGTTAAGAAGATTAAAAGCCGTGTCAATTCAAAATTGGATGTGTCCGGCATTCTTCTGACCATGTGTGAAGAAAGAACCAATCTTTGTAAGGTAATCACTGATGAAGTGGCTGAGGCTTTCAATGGGAAACTGCGTATCTTTGACAGCAAGATTCCAACTACAGTAAAAGTTGGGAAATCCGTGTATTATGGAGAACCATTGTTGGAATATGCACCGAGAACAAAGGCATGTAAAGCATATCAGAATTTGGCAAAGGAGTTGATTGCAGATGAAGGCTAATGCACCAAAAAGAAAAGTATTTCAAGACGCAGTGGACTTAATTAGTCCGGAAAATGTTGCAGATAATGGACAGGCAATGATTTCAGTGGAGAAGATAGTACCATTTCATAATCATCCATTCCGTCTGTATGAGGGGAAACGCCTTGATGATATGGTGGAAAGTATTAAGGAGCATGGCGTTCTTATTCCTGTGATAGTACAGAAAATTGCAGACGGATATGAAATGCTCTCAGGCCATAATCGTTGGAATGCTGCTAAGATTGCGGGTATTAAAGAGATTCCAGCAATTATTAAAGAGAATCTGACTGAGAGAGAAGCATACGTGTATGTGATAGAAACCAATATGTTGCAGAGGTCTTTTGATGACCTTTTACCATCGGAAAAGGCAGCAGTATTAGCAGAACGATATGAAAAAGTCATGTGTCAGGGTAGACGAAATGACATTCTGGAAGAGATTGCAATGCTGAATGGTGTGGAAAGGCCAGAGACTTGTGGACATGATGTCCACAAGTCAAAGAGCAGAGATTCTATTGGAGAAGATTATGGAATGACCGGACGCAACATTGCAAGGTACATGAGATTGAACCAGACCACAGATCAGATTAAGGAAATGGTGGATGATGGTGCAATGGCAATGGTGGCAGCAGTGGAATTGTCTTATCTTTCAGAAGAGGAACAGGGACAGGTTTGTAAGGTTCTGGATGAGTATGGAGGGAAAATAAACACTGTTCAGGCAGTGGAACTGCATAAAGAAGCCGGTTCTCTTACAGCGGATAAGGTGAAAGATATTCTGGTAGGAAGCACAAAAGAAAAGCCGGTGTCGGGCGCTAAGATGTTTGCTCAGATAAAGAAAAAATATTTTAAGGGTAAGTCCACGGATGAAATTATGGGAGTTTTGGAACAGGCATTGACCACATGGTTTGCCAGAGAGGGGGAAGTGAATGTTTGATATAAAAGATTTAGATGCGATTTCTCAGGAGTATTTCAATATAATTTGTACCAGTGAGTATGATGTAACGGTACAATCAAAAAACACAGGTCACTTCTGGTATTTGCATAATGTGACACAGCCCAATGCAAATGCCTGTGTGATTTTTCATAAGCACAAGTATTCTCATCCATACCATTTGCATGGAAGAGCGAAAACATTTGGGCAGGCAATTCGTAATATACAAAGTCATGATAAATGGCTATTGCAAAGAGGATATAAAAGAAAAACTTTAAAAAAATGAAGATTTTACTAGAATAAAATGCCTTTTTGTGCTATATTAGAAAAAGTGGGTTATAATGTTCTTTTTTTGATAGGAGAGGCACTTTATTTATGACAGTAACGTATAAAGGATTGTGGAAATTATTAATTGAAAAGGGGCTTCAAAAACAAGATTTAGTAAATCATGCAGGGTTAAGTTCTGCAACTGTTGCCAAAATGGGAAGAGGGGAGCCTGTTTCTAATAAGGTTTTGGTAAAAATTTGCGACTATCTGGAATGTAACGTGAATGATATCATGAGTTATGAATAGTGTTGTCGACAAAAAATAGGAGTCCGTATTTTTGGACAGAGAGAAATGTATTATTAAGAAGTGGAGGTGGGTTACAAAATGTCGCATAAAAATTATGATGTAGAAACAGAAGAAATATACTCACCTGATGAAGATGAAACGATAGAAAAGCGTAATGAATACTGGTGTGCTGAATGTAAAATAGAAACATCTGAAAAAGAATGTCCTGTTTGTGGAAAAGAAACGATAGAAGGTGTTCCACTTCAGGTGTATTGGTGTAAAAATTGCAATACGCCAATTATACATAAGATGAATCAGATTGATAAAGGAATCTGCCCTATATGTGGGGAAAAGACAAAATACTTAACCACAGATATTAGACCGGTTTTTCCAGAAGAAAGATTATTATTAGAGCTTCTTTTGGATAAAGAGCCTCATGCGTTTATAAGAAATTCCGTTTGGGCGGCAGATAGTAGGTATTATATTGATGGGAAAAGCATCGCAATTCCAAACGAGCTTTTTCAAACAGCGGATGCAGATGCTATACGCAAAAAACTTAATGAACATCAGGAGACAAATTCATATAAATATTTTAATGAACATATAAATACATTCATTACTGCCAATGCCAATAGACTGAATTATTTAAAAACAGAGTCATTTGAATTTGTAAGAGAGACTGCGTCAAAATTTGATGAAGAAAAACTTGTTATTTCTTTTTCTGGTGGTAAGGATTCAACGGTTACAGCGGATGTGGTTGTAAAAGCATTGAGCAATCCAAGTCTTGTTCATATTTTTGGAAATACAACTTTGGAATTCCCATCAACCGTTGCATATGCGGAACGTTTCCGGGAAAATCATCCGCAGGCAATTTTTCTTTTTGCAAAGAATGATGAGCAAGTATTTATGGATGTTTGTGAAGATATTGGTCCGCCAGCAAGGCTAATGAGATGGTGTTGCTCGATGTTTAAGACGGGACCTATCACAAGAGTTATTAATAGTCTATATAGAAGTCAGCAGATTTTGACATTTTATGGAATTAGAAAATGGGAATCAGTCAGCAGAAGCAAATATAATCGTGTTGAGGATGATGCAGAGTCTGTTAAGATTCAGCAACAGACAGTTGCTTCACCTATTTTCTTTTGGAAAGATATTGATATCTGGCTCTATATTTTGGCAGAAGAGGTAGATTTTAATGAAGCCTATAGATTAGGGTATGATAGGGTTGGCTGTTGGTGTTGTCCAAATAATAATCAAAGAGCACAGTTTTTATCCCGTATATATATGCCAGAGCAGTCAAAAAAATGGAGAGATTTTTTGATTGACTTTGCAAAAAAAGTTGGTAAAAAAGATGCAGAAGTTTATGTTGATACAGGCATGTGGAAAGCACGCCAGGGGGGAAATGGATTAGTTGCTGCGGGTGATGTGAAGATTAAATTCACAAATTGTACAACAGAAGAGTATGCAAAAATTTATAGATTAGTAAGACCATTTGATGATGAATTGATTGGTATGTTTACTCCATTCGGCAGAGTGGCTCCTGAACTAGGCAAGAAGTTATTGAATGAGGTTATTGTTCTTGATGCAAGAACTAATGTGCCGATTCTTTCAATACAACCGTTTAGTCAGGATGGTTATGATTATGCTGTTAAAGTTCGGACGATGAATGTACAGGATCATGAAGAACTTCAAAGAATGGTAGGGTATCAGATTAGGAAGTTTAATGCATGTAGAAAATGCTTAAAATGTGAATCAATTTGTAGGGCAGGTGCTATTTCAATTATAGGAGATAGTTATTATATAGACCCGGAAAAGTGTGTTCACTGTAAAATGTGTATGACCGCAAAGTATTTAGATGGCGGTTGTATGATGGACAAGTATTTGAGAACTAAGTAGGAGGTTTTGAGCAATGACCATGAAGTTTCGTGCTCATGATACATTTTTCATAAGGAAAGGTTGGCTTAGCAAGGGCATGGAGCGCATAGTTGAAAAGCCCGATTTGTTTGTAGACAAAGATGAAAATCCCATGGATGTATTGGGAATAGGTTCTAATATGGTAAAAGCATTGAGATATTGGCTTCAAGCGGTAGAATTAACTTCTGAACCGAATAAGGGAAAGAGAATACAAACATTAACAAAGCTGGGAAGCCAGATTTATCAAAAGGACCGATATATAGAAGAATTAGGAACGCTGTATTTGCTTCAATACAACTTGGCGAAACAGAAAGAAGAGGCTACAGCTTGGTATTTTTTCTTTAATGAATTTTCAATGTCTGAATTTACGAGAGAAGAATTTGTACAGGCATTACAGAATTATATTCTTATGGCAGATGATGGAAGTTCGGTTGCAATTAGATCGCTTAATGATGATTTTGCTTGTATCATTAACACATATTTGCCAAGATATAAGTCGAGTCCTGGCAAAGTATCTCCAGAAAACAATATTGATTGTCCGTTTGGAGAATTAGGTTTAATAGATATATCAAATAGGAAACAAAAAACTTATAAGAAATCTATTCCAGCTGCTAGTTCTTTGAATCCATGGGTAGTACTTGCGGTAATTGTGGATCAAGCAGAAGGTAGGGATGAAATAGGTCTTAATGAGCTACTTACAAAACCATGCAATATAGGAAAAGTTTTTAATTTGGATGCAATTACTATGTTGGATGTTTTGCATGAGATTGAGAATCTTGGACTTATTAAGATTATTAGAACTGCCGGTCTGGATGTTATTCACTTAAATACACAATTAGCTTTTGAGGATTGTGTGAAAAAATACTATGAAACTATTGATGAAGGAGTGTAGGTGACGGTCAATGAGTAAAATGATTTCTGTCGCTTCAGGATTTCAATATTCTGTAAATATAGGATATGACCTGAATAATGATGATAAATTAAAGAATTTTATACCAACCAAATCTGCTTTAGCATTATTAGAAGATATCCTTTTAAGCACAAATTCAACATCAACAGAAAGAGCTCGTGTTCTTATTGGAGCATATGGCAAGGGGAAGTCCCATATTGTTCTTACGATATTGGCTATGCTGATGAAGAGGGATTTGGGTCTTTTTAGAAAAACGATGCCTAAGATAGGAGAAAATCCTAGATTGCATCAGATTGTTCAGAATTATTATGAATCGAACAATAAGATTCTCCCAGTTATTATTACGGGAAGTAATACTAGCCTTCCACAAGCGTTTCTACTGGCGCTTCAAAGAACATTGTCAATGAATGGTCTTTTAGATGTTATGCCTGAAACGAACTATAAGGCGGCGGCAAAAGTTATAGAAAGATGGGAAAAGGAATTTCCGGACACATATAAAAAATTAAAAGAGATTATAGATATGCCTGTTAAGAAGTTTGTAGAAGAACTTCAAAACTATAGTACAGAGGCATATGAGAAATTTGAAAAGATTTATCCAACATTAACTGCAGGTAGCGTATTTAATCCGTTTTTAGGATTTGATGTTGTTGATTTATATGAAGAAGCAGTAAGAGGTCTTAAAACAAAGGGCTATACAGGGATTTACGTGATATATGATGAATTTAGTAAATTCTTAGAAGCCAATATAACAGAGGCCTCTATTAGTGATACAAAAATGCTTCAAGATTTCGCTGAAAAATGTAACAGAAGTGGCGAAAAGCAGATGCATTTGATGTTAATTTCACATAAAGAAATCGCTAATTATATTGATAAACTTCCAAAGCAAAAGGTAGATGGTTGGCGAGGCGTATCTGAGCGATTTAAGCATATTCATCTAAATAATAACTTTATGCAGACTTATGAAATCATTGAATCTGCAATTCAGAAGAAAAAAACTATTTGGGATAAATTCTGTGAAGAATATCAAGCAAGTTTTGGAGGGCTGTATCAGAGATATAAAAAACATAATATTTTTGGTGATGTTGCGCAAGAGCAAGTTGAAAAGACTGTGTATGGGTGTTATCCGTTACACCCAGTATCGACATTTATTTTGCCAAGATTATCAGAGCGAGTTGCACAAAATGAAAGAACATTGTTTACCTTTATTTCTGCGCCAGGAAACTCTACTTTACCAGCTTTTTTGGATAAATATGAGGATGATCATTTTGAGGTGATTACCCCGGATTTGATTTATGATTATTTTGAACCTCTTTTTAAGAAAGAAGTATATGGAGGAAGTATTCACGAAAACTACATCTTGACTGAATTGATTCTTGAAAAACTTAGTGATGAATCATTAGAGAAAAAAATAGTTAAAACTTTAGCGCTTGTATATATACTGGAACAGTTTGAAAAATTACGTCCATCAAAAGATGAACTTATAAGTATATATTCAATAAGTTATACACCAGAGGAGATTAATCAGGCGATTGATAATCTGATAGAAAAGGAATATGTAATCTATCTGAAGAGGAGTAACAACTACCTCCGACTAAAACAGACATCTGGTGTAGATATTCGCCAGAAGATACATGATTTGGTAGAAGTACAGAGTAAGAGAATTACAGTAAAAGAAACGCTTAATAATTCAAACTTTGACAATTATGTGTATCCATCACGTTACAATAACGAACATGATATGATTCGATTTTTCTTGTTTCAGTTTATTGATGAAAGTGAAGTGACGGAGGATGTAAATTGGAAAGTAAAAAGTGAGAATATTGAAGCTGACGGTGTTATTTATGGAATTATTCCTCATAGTGAAGAATCGATAGCAAAACTGAAAGACATAATTGTCTCAACGAGTAATGAATGTGATCGATTTATCTTTATTTTGCCAAGACATTTTTCGGAAATAGAAGATATTGTTAGAGAATTCAATGCTGTTTCAATTCTTCGGGATAATGCTGCAGATGATAAAGTCTTGTTTGATGAGTACGAAGTAATATATGAGGATCTAAGAGAAGTTATAAGTTCTTTTATGCGCGGATATACAAGACCGGAAGAGTATAAGTCCAGATATGTGTATAACGGAAAGGAAGTATTAGTTAGTAGAAAGGCAGCATTAACCGAATTGATGTCTCAAATATGTGACCAGGTATATTCGTGTACTCCGGTTATTAATAATGAGGCAATGAATAAAAATGAAATTACACCAACAGCCAACAATAGCAGAAATAAAATTGTATCGGCGTTGTTACGTAATGAATTAGAACCTAATTTAGGATTAACGGGTTCGGGGCAAGAAGTTTCTATCATGCGAAGTACACTTATAAGAACAGGTGTCTGGGAAGAGAATGATGGATTACCAAGAATTAATTTAAGACCAGATAAAGTGGAGCATATGGCGGATGTGTTAGGAATGATAGAATCTTTTATTGTGGAAACACGTCAGAATGGAGCAATGAATTTTGAGGAGTTATATACTCGTTTGACATCTCCGGAGTACCATATAGGTCTTAGAAAAGGGTTAATACCGATTTATCTGGCGGCTGTAATTCATGAATACAAGAGAGAAGTTATCATTTCCGACCAATATGGCCAGGTTCAGGTTTCTGCTGAGTTAATGTTAAAAATTAATTCAAAACCGAATATGTTTACATTATCATATTTAGACTGGAATCCTGAAAAAGAGGCATTTGTTCTAAGATTAGCGGATTATTTCTCTGATTATGTTGTTGATGCCGAAAGAGGTGCTAATTCATATGATTATGTTGTTTCTGCGATGAGACGATGGTACATGGCATTGCCTAAATATGCGAGGGATAGTAAAACAAAACCTGATGGCGGAAAGATACGTAAGGCACATCTGGAAATGTTGAAACTATTGAAACAAAATGTAAGTGGAAATGAATTATTGTTTGAGAAGTTGCCTAAAATATTTGGTTTTGTTGATTTTCAGGAATCACTTGCAGATAATGTAAAACTTGCAAAGGAGTTTTATGATGGTTATCTTTCTGAGGCGAAGAAAGCGTTGTGTAAGGAAGTTAAAGAAACCTTTATTTTGCCAAAAGACAAGGATAATGTAAATAAAATGTCTTTATCTTCTATAATCAAAGATTGGTGCGAATCACTTGAGCAAGCAGTGTTTGAACAATTATTCACTGATGGCACAGAAAAGTGTTTGGGCTTGTTCAAAACTATTACCAATGATAATGATTTTACGATTACAAGATTGGCAAAGTTAGCTACTGATCTGAGGGTTGAAGATTGGGATGAACGAGTAAAAGAATTATTTAGTTCTAATATTAGAAAATATAAACAAACCGCCGAAGAATATCATGCATTGGAAGAGAATATTGCACATGAGCAAGGTACAAGTGCATATCAAATATCGTTTGCTGATGAAAATGGAGAGGTGGTTACGAAACGATTTGATAGAGTTGAGGGAACTGGAAAAGGTAAGTTATTACATAACCAGGTAACAGCAGCTTTGGATTCAATGGGACGTTCAATATCTGATCAGGAAAAAAGACAGATATTAATGGAGATTCTTAAAAAACTTTGTTAGGAGGCTACTGTATGGCATATTTTGATAATGCCGCAACGACATATCCCAAACCAGAATGTGTTTATACTTTTATGGATCAATTTTATAGGCAAAATGGCGGGAATGCAGGACGTGGTCATTATTCCATAGCACAGTCAGCCGGAGAATTGATTCTCGATACAAGAAAAAAGCTTCAGGAACTATTGCACTGTCCAGCGAAGCAAGTGGTTTTCACTCCGACAGCAACAATTGCCTTGAATATCATTATACAAGGCATAATTGCTTCGGGTGTAAAAAATGTTTATATTAGTCCATTTGAGCATAATGCTGTGACCAGAACTCTTCATCATTATGAACAAATAGAAAGAATATCTGTTACACAGCTTTCGGTGACTAAAGATTTGAAATATGATTTGGAAAAGATACGCTATCAATTTGATGCAGTAAAGCCAGATTTAGTTATTGTGAGTCATGCAAGTAACACAATCGGTTTAGTTGCACCGATAGAAGATATTTTTTCTTTAGCAAAGAAATATGATGCGTATACGTTAGTTGATATGGCGCAGAGTGCAGGATTGATTGATTGTAATATTGGGCTAAATTGTATTGATTTTGCCGTATTTGCTGGGCATAAGACTTTATATGGTCCGACTGGAATATCAGGATTCGTAATGGAACCTTCTATTAAACTGCCTGCGGTCTTATTTGGTGGGACTGGATATGAATCAGCTAATCAAGATATGCCGGAAAGTATGCCTGAAAAATATGAGATGGGAACACTTAATGTTGTCGGTATCGCAGGATTAAATGCGTCACTAAAATGGATACAAGAAAAAACGATTGAAACTCTTGCTTTAAAAGAGAAAGAAAACAGAGGAAAGTTGCTTGAAATATTGAGCAATTATGATTTTATTCGTATAGTTGGCAACTATGAAAGTAATGAATATGTGGGAATCGTATCGTGCTTAATAGAAGGTATCAGTAGTGATAGTGCAGGAAATATATTTGATCGTCAAGGAATATCAGTTAGAACGGGACTTCATTGTGCACCATTAGCACATAGATTTATGGGAACTTATCCAGCAGGAACCATTAGGTTTAGTGTTAATTATTTTACATCAGAGGAAGACTTTGAACAACTGATAGAGGCCTTGGATTTTATAGAGGAGAATTTGTAAGAGAGGAGACCATACAGTGGGACTAAAGGATCATAAGGTAAAAAGCGAATATCGATCACTCATAGATAATGTGGTACAAGACTTTTACATTCCTTTGCTTAAAGACGCAGTATCATATAAAAGAGCAGTTGGATTTTTCTCATCGTCATCACTTGTCGAAATATCAAAAGGTATTGCTGGAATGGCAGCGGAAGGCGGAAAGATTCAAATAGTGGCATCTCCATATCTGTCTGATGAAGATATAGATGCAATAAGACATGGGTATGAAGACAGGAATAAGATAATAGAAAGAGCATTACTTACACAAATCTCGGAGAAACCGACGGATTATTACTCTATGGAACGCTTGAATTTGTTAGCAGCATTAATTGCTGATGGCGTAATGGATATTCAGATTGCATATACAGAGGATAAACACGGAATCGGGATGTACCATGAAAAAATGGGAATCATTGAAGATGTTTATGGAGACAAGATTGCTTTTTCGGGATCCAATAATGAATCTGCGACTGCTATGACGATAAATTATGAAACAATGGATGTTTTTAGAAGCTGGGGAGATTCAAGTGAAATAGAAAGAGTTCGATTAAAGGAAAACGCATTTTATTCTATTTGGCATGATACAGAACCCAATATAAAGGTGTTGAAGTTTCCGAATATAACAGATGCCTTAATAGAAAGGTATCGAAGAAAACCTGCAAACTTTGCGATAGATGATGAGCAGTTTGCAAAGAGAATGCTTACATACGCAAGTAAGATTTCCGATATAAGTTCAACTTATGGAGGTCCGATAGGAGCGAGAGTTCCGGATGATATTACACTTAGAGAATATCAAAAGGATGCAATATCTGTTTGGGTTGGAGAAAATTATAGAGGAATATATGATATGGCAACTGGTACGGGAAAAACATTGACGGGACTGGGGGCTATTTCAAAATTATCTGAGGATTTGGATGATGTACTTGCGGTTATTATTGTCTGTCCGTATCAACATCTGGTCGAACAGTGGGTTGAGGATATTGTTCGTTTTAATATAAAACCTATTATAGCTTATGGAGATTCACCGCAAAAGGATTGGAAAAAAAGACTATCCAGAGCAGTGCGGGATCAGAAATTGAGACGAGATAAGAGTTTTTTTTGTTTAGTCTGTACGAATGCCACATTTGCAAAAGACTATGTTCAGGATGAAATCAGTAAAATTCAGTCGCCGATATTATTGGTTGTGGACGAAGCACATAATTTCGGGGCACGAACATATGCAAGGTTATTAGACGATAGATTCACATATAGATTGGCTCTTTCTGCGACATTAGATCGCCACAGAGATGATGAAGGAACAGCAATGCTTTATGACTTCTTTGGAAAAAAATGTATTGAATATTCATTGGATAGAGCAATTGATGAGGATAAGCTTACAAAATATAAATATTATCCAATTCCGGTTTATTTGACGGATGAAGAATTGGAAAAGTATGAACAAAAGTCATATGAAATGTCAAAATGTCTGATTAAGGGTAAGGATGGAAAATACAAGTTAAATAAACGTGGTGAAATTCTTGCAATGGAAAGAGCAAGGATTGTTGCAGGCGCAAGTCAAAAACTCGAAACCTTAAGAGAATACATTGCTCCTTATGCACAGGATAATAATATATTGGTTTATTGCGGTGCGACAAATGTAATAGACGAAAAGGCGGACTATTCAAGTACAGATGAAGAAGATGTTCGTCAGATAGAAGCTGTTACACGGATTCTTGGAAATGAATTCGGGATGGAGGTGGCTAAGTTTACATCAGAAGAAAATATGGAAACTAGAGCAACCATCAAAGAGCAGTTCCAAAAGGGAGATAGACTTCAAGCAATTGTAGCGATTAAATGTTTGGATGAAGGTGTTAATATTCCCGGAATCAGAACAGCCTTTATTCTTGCAAGCACTACGAATCCTAAGGAATATATACAAAGGAGAGGAAGAGTTCTTAGAAAAGCGGAGAATAAGCCCTTTGCAGAAATTTATGATTTTGTAACACTTCCTAGAGAACTAGATTCTGTATCAGGATTGACAACTGAACAGGCACAAAGAGATTTGTCTTTAGTAAAGAATGAACTGGCTAGGATTAAGGAATTTGGTAGACTGTCAATGAATTCGATGGAGGCAAATGATCTTATTTGGGACATACAGGAAGCGTATCACATTATAGATGATGAATCTGTAGAAAAGGCAGGACAGTAAATATGGAAGAAATTAAAATTGATGATAAGGCTATTGAAAGGCTGAAAAGAAAGATAATCATCCAAGAGAATATGAATTTGAAAACACGAACCATGTCGGACCAGCAGATGGTTAGTTGGATTAAAAAGAAAATTGAGGAGGAAGCACAATGTTACTTCAATCGATAAAATTGGAAAACTTCCGCCAGTTTCGTAATGAATCCATTGATTTTGCTGATGGAAGTGATGGAAAAAATGTAACTATTATTATTGGTGAAAATGGCACAGGAAAAACTACGTTTGCTCAGGCGTTTTTCTGGTGCTTGTACGGAGAAACAGAATTTTCGGATAAAAGTATGTTAAATAAATTGGTTGCAACAGAGATGAGACCGGGTCAGGAAAAAAAGGTTCAGGTAACACTTAAGTTGCGCCATGGTGAAGTAGATTATACTTTAATTCGTGAACAGATATATCGTAAGGATAATGCTAATAGAATTAAAGCGGATAATACGGTTTTTGATATTGCAACGAAAGATTCTTCAGGCAATACTACATACGTAAAGAAATCTCAATGTGAGAGTGAAGTAAAGAGTATTTTACCAAAGGAATTATCGAGATATTTCTTTTTCGATGGAGAACGCATTGAAAAAATGAGTAAAGATATTTCCACGGGTAAAAAAGCAACGGATTTTGCAGACGCTGTCAAGGGATTACTTGGACTGAATGCTATGTATAGTGCAATTCAGCATTTTAATCCAAGGATACGATCAAGTGTAATTAGCAGTTATGAGGCTAGTTATAATTCTCAGAGTAATGCAAAGATAAAAGAATATACAGATACAATAGAACGTTGCAAAACGGAAATTGCAGCCATTGACGCAAGAATCGAAGAATTAGATAGTGAAATCGAGTCTGCACGTGCACGCAAGACTGAGAAATCAGAAGAGATAAAACAATATGCTGAAGGTGAAGAACTTCAGGACAAAAAAGAGAAATTGCTTAAAAAGATTGCAGTGGCAGAGAGATCAAAGTCCACTATATACAAAATGATAAGTAAGGATTTTAATGGAAGCCTAAGTTCATTCTTCTCCATTTCATTAGTGGAGAGGGCTTTGCAATTGTTGTCTGAAAAAGATTTTGCAGGGAAAGACATTCCATATATGCATGCTAAGACAATTGAATACTTACTTAGACAGAAAGTGTGCTTGTGTGGTACTCGTTTGGATGAGGGGACAATAGCACATGCAAAAGTCAAAGAATTAATAGATTTTTTGCCACCTCAGTCAATTAGTACTACAATTGGTGATTTTAAGAAAGAATCCCGTAGAAGAGCAAATGAGCGTCAGGATGTTTATACACAAATTAGAGATCACTTAGCGGTAATCAGTCAGCAAGACGATGATTTAATGGATTTAAGAGATGAGTTGGCCATTGTAGAAGGAAAACTAAGTGGCGGAGATGTACGAGCCAAGGTTCGTGCAATTAATAATGAGATTCAAATATGTGACCAGATTATTCGCAAGGATAACGCCGAGCGTGATAGGAAAATTGCTGAAAAGGGAAGAAAAGAAAGTGAAATGGAAAGGGCGGATACAGAACGTCGTAATTTAACACTTCTTGATGATAACAATAAGAAAATTGAAATTTATAAGGCATATGCTGAAAGAATATACAAGGAGCTGCAGGAAGTATATGCAACAAGTGAGGCTGAGATTCGTGACCGCCTGCAGACAACAATAAATGATATTTTTAAGCAGATTTATGAGGGAGGATTGTATCTTACAATTGATGAAAAATATCATATTTCTGTTTATGCTACTGATTATGATGGTGATGTAGAAACATCGACCGCACAGAGTATTTCTGTTATTTTTGCATTTATTACCGGAATTATTAAAATGGCAAGAGATAATAGAAATGCAACTAATGAGGATGCACAGTTACTTTCGTCAGAACCATATCCATTAGTGATGGATGCACCTCTGTCAGCGTTTGATAAGAGGAGAATAAAAACGGTATGTGAAGCACTTCCGGAAACAGCAGAGCAGGTTATTATCTTCATAAAGGATACTGATGGAGAACTCGCTGAGGACTACATGGGGGCAAAGATTGGTAGCAGGCATCACTTCGACAAAAAGAATGAATTTGAGACAGTTTTAGTTTAGGAGGCACGTTATGTTTGATAAACAATATCGATTTAAAGGTAGACATGCATTGCGTGTCGATCAGTTGACAAGTGCATTTGATGGAGAGAGTAAAGCTCAGTTATTTGGAAGAAATGTTGATGTGTATACGAATGCACCTCTTGTTGGATTCTTATATGGAAGAACAGCAGAACAGGATGATACAAAAAATCCTGAAACAAATCAAGTTTACAACCAAAATGTTATGGGTGATAGAGTTATTTACTCGCAAGAAGAGCTTATGTTTAATTTTAGGTTAATTATGCTTTTGGATAAACAGTATGAACCTGATGAGGACAAGCGAATTGATAAAGCGTTCAGACATATGGGAGAAAATCCTGCGGATGAAGAAAGATTTGATAGCTATGTACGAGGTGGTGTAGATGTTCTGTATGAAAAACTCATAGAGGGAGCAACTGACCCGGAAGACTATATTAATAATTTGTTTGAATTTGTGGAAGAATTTCAGGATAGGTTTAATTCTGAAGTATCAAATGATGATATCTTACAACTATGTATTAAAAAATAATTAGGAGAAATACTTATGGGAAGAGATCTAAGACAGGAGGCGCTTGAGTATCTGCTTAATAAAGCAGAGAAACAAGGATATGTCACATTTGATGATATTATGGATTGCGCTGATGAAAAATCTCTTCCTATACAGGATTTTGATTGGCTATCAAGTGCAATAACAACACGTGGAATAATTATTTATGACGAAGCGCCTACAAGTCATATTTCTGTAAATTATGAGGATGACGAGTATGATGATTATGCACAGAGCGATTATGAAGCAGTTTATGATCGAATAATTGAATTAGATAATTCGTTAGAACCGTTCATTACGGAAATAAGGAATATAATGCCACCTCAGTGGCGGGAATTTACACAATTAAAATATCAAGCATTTGAAGGAAATCAACATGCAAGAGAGCGAATGATAGGCATGCATCTTAGGATTGCAGTGAAGATAGCACTACAACGAGTTGAGAATTACGATATGGATATTCAAGATGCTATTGGCGAAGCATGCATAGGATTAGTTATTGCTGTTGACAAATATAATCCTGATATGAATGGTCCGTTTGGCTCATATGCATCGATGTGGATCTTGCAGAACTTGACTCGGCATCAGCCTACGAAAAGACCGTTAATGTATTATCCGGTACATAAGAAGGAACCATACTTTTCAGCATATCCGATTTTGAAAAAATATGGATATATCGGAGAGACAAATCTGTTTACGGATGAATCAGTCCGGGAATTGTTACAGGAAAAACTTTCCCTCACCAACGAACAAACAGACGATGTTTTGAATGCAGCCACTCCATTTGTATCATTTGAAGAGTGGTATTCGATGTTTTTTGAAAACAATGATGTTTTTGAAAAACATGCATTTAAACGAGACGACGAATTGCTTGTACCGGGAGAACTGATTGTTGAAGACAATTTAGATGAAGAAATAACGAGGACAATGCTTAAAGAGCAGTTGGCTGAGGCATTAAAGACACTTACCGAAAGGGAGCAAGAAGTATTAGCACTACGATATGGTTTGTTTGATGGGAAGGAAAAAACTCTTGAAGAAGTCGGGATATTATTCGATGTTACAAGAGAAAGGATTCGTCAAATTGAAGCGAAGGCATTACGTAAATTGCGGCATCCTTCGAGAAGTAGGAAATTGAAAGATTATTTGGATTATACGGCAACAATCAAAGAAGAGTATGACTAAAACAAGGGCTATAAACCCTTGTTTTTTTATTTGTAAAAGTTTTATAAATAAATGATGTACAGCACTTGAAAGAAAAACAAGTTTGTGATACTATTAAAATACAATAGAATAAAAGCGATAGGAGGTAAAATATGGCAACGATTGGATGCATACGTGCCAAGATGGGAAACACACCTTATTTCTTGGCGAAGATGTCTGCGGGACAGTTGGTTGACAGTGTTGGTATTGCAAAGGAATTACCTGAGTGGCCTGATATGAGTGCTGATGAAAAAATGCAACGTGAATATGACATCAGGCGTGTAGTAGAGGAAATGGTTCCATATGTTGTAGACGATCCTAATCGATTCTTTGGAAGTTTGATCATAGATATCTATTCAGGATATGAAGAGATTGTTTTTGAGTCAGTAACAGAAGCAGTACCATCATTACCTGCAGCATATAGAGTTCCTATGAAAGATATGGGATTTTTAACTTTACCGGGAAAGGAACGCCTTATTGCTCTTGATGGACAGCATAGATTGCTTGCTTTAAAGATAGCAATTAGAGGTGTTATGGGAATTCCGGCAGGTGAAAAAATGACAGCTGCAATGAACAGGTTAGAACCGCATCCTGATTTGGCAAATGAAGAAATTAGTGTAATATTTGTTGAACACACTGATACACAGAAGATTCGTAAGATTTTTAATAAAATCAACAAATATGCGAAACAGACAAGTCGCGGTGACAATATTATTACAAGTGACGACGATGTATTTGCTGTAATATCAAGAAAACTTTTAACGGAAGGAGAACCGCTTGCACCGATCAATGGAATAGACCTTGTTAATTGGAAAAGCAATACACTTTCTTTAAGGAGTAAGAATCTGACAACGCTTAGTGCTCTTTATACTATTTCAGGTACACTGCTGAAGGATAATAGATATTCCACAAATGTTTTGCCGGAAGAAAGTGATGTGAATAATGCGTATGAAGAAGTGGCTGATTTTTGGAAAGTGCTTTTGGATGATCTGAATGCTTTTCAGGAATACATACAGCTTACTAGAAAAGACAAGCCGATTTCAGCAATGAGAGAGAATAATTTACTGCTAAAACCGGTAACGCAGATGGCACTAGCACATGTAGCAAGGATGGCAAAAAATAAAGGAATCGAATGGAGAGATATTGTTGAGAAGCTTAATAAAATATCATGGTCATTTGATAACGAATTGTGGTTCAATCTTCTTGTGATAAGCAGTGCAAATAAAAAGATGATTACCGGAAAAGAAGCAGTAAGAGGTGTAGGAATGGTAATTTCCTATTTGGTAATGGGAGATAAGATGACAAAGGCGGAGTTAGCTGATGTTAAGACAGTGTACGGAAATGCAAAAAATAATCCTGACGAACCTTTGCCGGCAAGGGTATAACATACGGGAGGAGGAACGTCAAGTGGAAAATGAAAAAAATTTTGAAATTTTTGTGATTAACGAAAATCAAGAAAAAGCGTTTAAATTAGTAAGAACAGAAGGGGTTCTTCAAGCGGAAGTCAAGACAAAAACGAGAGATAAGAAAGTTCCACCGCTTATTTACGTTGATGCAATTGAAGTGATTGATCAGGTAGCTGCGGCGATGAACAGAGAGGAAAGGTTGCTTGCTTATACGAAGTTAGCAGCTAGACTTAATAAAAGTACAGATTTATCATGAGCCGAGCGTAGATGCTTAAGTGACGTCTCTAGCCGGAGTTGATTCCATAACTAACCCTGAAAATGGGCGTAGTGGGATAACTCCGGCTTTTTTTAGGAAAGGAGGATTACTATGACAGGTAGTTGTGTTGAACAGTTCAGAGATATGATACCATATCCATGTTGCCCACAGTATAAAGCAGGTGTAGAGATGAGTGCCCACGGACGGGCATCACATCCATGTCCAAATTGCGGGAAATTTGTTGAGTTTGACTATGACAACCTGACGGCTAAAATAGTTAAGCCGTTTCGTGGGGCAGCTCATAGATTTCATAAATAAAGTATCGTAAAGTGTCATATCACTGAGCCGATAGGGGTCCTTAGTAGATCACCGCTGAGCCAGGGTATGTCAGAGCACAGAGTAAGTCTGTGTTTTGACGTATCCTGGCTTTTTTGCTTTAAAACTAAATTATATGCTTCGTTGGGATTTTCCATTAGCGGTAGAAATGAATTGACAAAAGAACACTTGTTCGATATAATTATTTTATCGCTAGCTTAGGTGCAAAGTCACGGAACACAGTGCAAAGGAATACTAAAAGACTATTATCAACGGTCAGTTTGACATCCCTTTTAGCTGGCCTCATTAGGAGGCGAAATTATGCAGGAAGTGCATGTGGCTTGTCCATGTTGTAAAAATAAACGATTGTTTGACGCAAATCTGGATACAGAGGGTATCATCAAGATAAAATGCCCTATCTGTAGAGCAGTAATAGCAGTCAGCTTTCATAAGAAGAAAATTCGTACTGAGCGAATCGGTGCATGAGCAATCATAGCAACCAAGGCCTGACGAAGTATAGATGCTAAACAGCATCTGTATTTTGTCAGGCCTTTTTCTTTTTATCTGGTTTACAAAATCGGTGCAATTTACTTTTTAGAAGATGGGGATTGAACCGGATGATACAGTGTTTGGTATTTTCCGGTTGAGCATCCATCCGATGTTCAAAAGTTCACGTGAACGAAACTAAAAAATTCATATCGGCCACATGATGCGCAGTGAGGCAGGATACGACATATCGCATTTTCGACAGTTGCAATAAAAGCAACAGCAAAGTGCGGATGTAGGTACCCTTGTTTAGCTGTGCATTTTTTATGGGGTACTTCGGTTAAATGTTTCGGACAAGTCCTGTCTTCACTGTCTCTCGGCCAGAAAGAGAGGCAATCAATGAAAATCAGAAAGACAAGACAGGACAGAAGAGAGACTTACAGATATGAGGCATATCTGGAAAATGACAACGGGGAATACACCAAAGAGTGTATTGAACTGAAACCGGGAACGGATGGGGTGACAGAGGCGTGGATTAAAACACTTCATTCTTTGGATGACCATGAGGTGTATCTGAATTGTAAAAATGGACATCCACCACTTACCGAAGCAGAAAAAGCAGCTAAGAGAAAATGGGAACAGGAACATGAGGGGGAGACCTACGGTGTGGGCTGGAATCTTTCTCTGGATCATATGGTTGCGGATGATGAAGGCGGTACGGATAAGAGTTCCGTATTAAAAAGTGCCTGTTACATGATGGATGAAGATGTTCCGGCGGATGTTCAGCATCTTCGTGATCTTGTGGAGACCATGACAGAGAAGCAGCAGTTGGTGTACAAGCTCCATATTCTGGAGGGTTATTCCTTTACGGAAATCGCAAAGCTGATGGGGACAAGTATTCCAAATGTGAAGAAGCATTATGACAAGGCGATTTTGTTCATCAAAAATAATTTTTAAAAATTTTTTCCATGAGGTTAAAAAGAGGGGTGTTTCCTTTGCCTGTGACATGTAAGGGATAAGGACTTACAGAAAGCGAGGTAGTCAACATGGCATTAAAGCACAAGATTATGATTAACGTCACAGATGCCAAAGGCAGACACACGACTGTTCTTCGCGGTGCCAAAAGAAGCATACCGGAAAGATTGGTGAGATTCCTGTTCGGGGATTTTACACAGGTTTATCTTCTGACACCGGGGCAGACGGTTGAGTCCGTGGATGTCCGAGAAGTCAAAGAAGGAGGAAGTGCCTAATGGGAAAAATGAGTGAACTGGAAATGATGGTCAAAGAATTGCGCGGATGCGGAGAAACACTGATTCGCATGGCAGAGGAAATGACAGAGATGTTCTCAGCGTCCGGGCAGAGCAAAGCGGAAGAAACACCGAAAAAGCAGTTGTCACTTACAGAGGTAAGGGCAGTCCTGGCAGAAAAATCCCGAGCCGGATTTACTAAGGAAGTGAAAGAACTTCTTATCAAGCACGGTGCAGATAAGCTGTCAGAAATCAATCCGGCAGAGTATGAAGCACTGCTTGCGGAAGTGGAGGTGCTTGGAAATGGCTAAACATGCATTGTTGTCAGCATCCTCAGCACACCGATGGCTGAATTGTCCGCCATCTGCAAAGCTCAGTGACGCATATCAGGATACATCCAGTGAATTTACCAGACAGGGAACGGATGCCCACAGTTTATGTGAGTATCATCTGAAAAAGGCTTTGGGAATGCCGGCAGAAAATCCTACGGAGAATCTGACTTTCTATGATCAGGAGATGGAAGAATGTGCGCAAGGGTACGCTGCTTATGTGATGGAACAAGTGGAGAAAGCAAAGCAGACCTGTTCAGATCCAGTGGTGCTGATTGAGCAGAGACTGGATTTCTCCAGATACGTTGAAGAGGGATTTGGTACAGGGGACTGTGTCATTATCTCTGACAGTACATTGTCCGTGGTGGATTATAAACACGGTGTCGGTGTTCTGGTCAGTGCAGAAGATAATCCGCAGATGATGTGTTATGCGTTGGGAGCATTGGAGCTGTTCGATGGGATTTATGACATTGATACGGTATCCATGACAATCTATCAGCCACGAAGGGAAAAAGTCAGTACCTGTGTCATGACCAAAGAACAACTTTTGGAATGGGCAGAGACTGTGTTGGTACCGACTGCAAAACTGGCTTATGCGGGAGAAGGCGAATATAAAGCCGGAGATCACTGTCAGTTCTGCAAGGCGAAGGCAGCCTGTAGGAAACGTGCCGAATACAATCTGGAACTTGCCAGATATGATTTTGAGATGCCGGCCACTTTGGACACGGATGAGATTGCGTACATTCTGACAAAAGCGGATGAGCTGGCAAACTGGGTAAGTGATGTAAAGGAATATGCATTACAGCAGGCACTCAGCGGTACGGATTACAACGGATTTAAGGTTGTGGAAGGCAGAAGCAACCGAAAGTATGTGAATGAAGAGGCAGTTGCACAGGCAGCAGTTGATGCCGGATTCGACCCATACGAAAAGAAAGTGCTTGGCATTACTGCCATGACAGCCCTGATGGGCAAGAAGAAATTTGAAGAAGTGCTTGGCGAGTTTATCCATAAACCTTCAGGCAAGCCGGTATTGGTTCCATTGTCGGATAAGCGTCCGGCTATGAATACAGCACAAGATGATTTTAAGGAAAATTAGGAGGAAAAAGATTATGTCAAAATTCAACAATCCAACAAAAGTGATTACAGGACCTGAAACAAGATGGAGTTATGCAAATGTATGGGATGCAAAGTCAATCAATGGCGGTGCACCGAAGTTTTCTGTATCCCTGATTATTCCAAAGTCTGATACAAAGACCGTGGAAAAGATTAAGGCTGCGATTCAGGCGGCTTACGAAGAGGGACAGAGTAAGTTAAAGGGTAATGGTAAGAGCGTGCCGGCACTCTCTGTTATTAAAACACCTCTCCGTGATGGTGATATGGAAAGACCGGACGATCCGGCTTATGCGGGATGCTACTTTATCAATGCAAACAGTTCTGCTGCTCCTGGTATCGTGGATGCAGACCGTCAGCCGATTCTTGACCGTTCCGAAGTTTACAGCGGTGTGTATGGCAGAGCTTCTATCAGCTTGTACGCATTCAACAGCAATGGAAATCGTGGAATCGCATGTGGTCTCAATAATCTCCAGAAGATTAAGGACGGAGAACCTTTAGGCGGTAAGTCTCGTGCAGAAGATGATTTTGCAACAGAGACGGATGACGATTTCTTAAACTAAATGACAAATAAGCGGGCGGTGGCAATCCGCCGCCTGTAACAAGAAAAGAGGTAAAAGATTATGGCAAATATTATTGTAACAGTTCTTGCAATTATCTGGTTTCTTCTGATGATTGGCGTATGGGGATTTATGATCTACAGGGATATTCGTGATGATATCAGAAGCGAAAGAGAACGTAAGGCAAGATTGGAAAAGAATAAGGAATAATGATTGCGGAGGCGGTGGCGATATGCTATCGCCTCTTTGACTTGGAGGAAGCTATATGGAAATGATAAAAGAGATGTCGATTGACCTTGAAACATACAGTGATGTGGATATTAAAAAGAGTGGTGCGTACCGATATGTAGAATCGCCGGCATTTGAAATATTGCTGTTTGCCGTATCTATAAATGGCAGTCCGGTTACGGTGTATGATGTGGCATCTGGGGATGTGTTGCCGGAGAATATCATTCGGGCACTGGTGGATGATTCAGTGACAAAGTGGGCATTTAATGCTGCATTTGAAAGAATCTGTCTGTCAGAGTACCTAAGACGTGAGTTTCCGGAACTGATGAAGAGAAAATATCTTTGTCCGGACAGTTGGAAGTGCAGCATGATTTGGTCTGCCTATATGGGATTGCCATTATCTCTGGAGGGAGCCGGAAGTGTGCTCGGGTTGGAAGAACAGAAACTGAAAGAAGGCAAAGACCTGATTCGTTATTTCTGTGTGCCATGCAAGCCGACAAAGACTAATGGTGGACGTATCAGAAATCTTCCGGTTCATAATCCAGAAAAGTGGGAACTGTTCAAGGCATACAACAAGCGTGATGTGGAAGTGGAAATGTCCATTCAGCAGAAATTGCATAAATTTCCAGTTCCTGATTTTGTATGGGAAGAATACCGCATAGACCAGTGTATCAATGACAGGGGGATTGCTCTGGACTGGCAAGTGGTAGAGAATGCGATTCAGATTGATGCCATATCGAAAGAAGAACTGCTTTCAGCCATGAAGGAAATCACAAAACTGGAGAATCCAAACAGCGTGCTTCAGATGAGGGAGTGGCTATTGGAACGTGGTGTGGAAACAGATTCTCTGGATAAAAAAGCTGTGGCCACAATGATGAAAGATGCGGATGGAGAATTGTATGAGGTGCTGTCATTGCGACAGCAGATTGCAAAATCTTCCGTGAAGAAATATCAAGCGATGGAAAATGTGGTCTGTGATGATGGAAGGGTACATGGGATGTTCCAGTTTTATGGTGCAAACCGTTCCGGAAGATGGGCGGGCAGACTGATACAGTTGCAGAATCTTCCACAGAACCACATACCGGATTTGGAAGAGGCAAGAGCACTTGTGAAGTCTGGAGATTATGAAGCTCTGTCCATGCTCTATGATTCTGTACCAAACGTATTGTCAGAGTTAATTCGTACTGCATTTATTCCAAAAGAGAATTGTAAGTTTGTGGTGGCAGACTTTTCCGCTGTAGAAGCAAGGGTTCTTTCCTGGCTGTCTGGGGAAGAGTGGAGAACGGAAGTATTCCGTAACAACGGAGATATTTATTGTGCATCTGCATCTGCCATGTTCGGAGTACCGGTTGAAAAGTATGGTGTGAACAGCCATTTGAGACAAAAGGGTAAGATTGCGGAACTGGCATTAGGATATGGTGGTTCTGTTGGTGCTTTGAAATCAATGGGCGCATTGGATATGGGATTAAAGGAAGAGGAACTGCAGCCGCTTGTGGATATGTGGAGACAGTCCAACCCAAACATTGTACAATTCTGGTGGGATGTGGACAGGGCTGTGAAATTTGCAGTAAAAGGTCGAACTTTATCGGAAACTCATGGGATTCAGTTCTGTTACCAGAGTGGAATGCTGTTTATCAAACTGCCTTCCGGACGCAGACTCTGTTATGTGAAGCCAAAGATGGGAAAAAACCAGTTTGGTGGAGAAGCTGTGACGTATGAAGGTGTCGGTGCCACAAAGAAGTGGGAACGCATTGAAAGCTATGGCCCGAAATTCGTGGAAAATATCGTTCAGGCAATCAGTAGGGATTTGCTCTGTTATTCTATGAAAAAGTTGAAAGAATATGATATTTGTGCGCATGTGCATGATGAAGTAATCGTGGAATGTGGGATGGATGAATCTTTGGAGACTGTCTGCAAGCTGATGGGAGAAGTACCGCCGTGGGCTAAAGGGTTGGAGCTTAGGGCAGATGGGTATGAAACTCTATTCTACAAAAAAGATTGATGCAATAGGACCAGTGGTGTAATTGAAATTTTCATGATTTTGTAATATAATATGGGTGGCATATTAGCGACGTGGTACTACTGAATGTATTCTTTGGGCACTGCCCAGGAAAGGAGGTAGCACTATGAGACAAAAGGTCGAAGTCGTTCTTGACTGGCTTGAAAGAGCTGCTGCTATTGTTTCAATAGTAGTCCCTGCCACTCGTAAAGTGGCTGCTTTGTTAGAGCCAAACAAGGCAGAATAATTTCTGCGAATTGCCAGGGCATGCGGTTTATACTGTATGCCTTTTTTCATATGTAGGAGGTGTCGTATGAAGACGTTATATGAATCTGCGATAGCAGACATGACAAGTTTATTAGAAAAAACGGTAGATGATTTTTCGATGGCCTATGAAGTTTCTGTAATGGAGCCATTGTTTTGTGTGTCTAATAAACAGTTTCCTTTAATGAAAACAGTTGCACATCTTAGTAATTATCAGGTGCTTAATGGCTGTCGTCAGTTGTGCATTGATATGTGTAAACAGATGGGGTTGATGGTAAAAGAAACTCCAGAAAGAGAAGATGTGGATTTTATTTTAGAAATGGATAACGGATCAATGGGAGTTTTGATTTCTTTTACGTCAAATTTTATGCCGAATGTATCTGATGAAATAATGCATACCATAGAAAAATTGATGGTTGTTGTTTTACAGGACTCAATGGATGGACAGCCACAATTTTTCAAACCTAATAATCATAAGTATCGAAATTATAAATATAAGGATTGTATAGATCAGATAACAATAAAACAATTTTTTGAAATGCTTGGTAGAGATGATTATGAGGATTTCAAAGAATGTGTTGGACGATATAATTATGAAGCAGAGCAGAAGTTAGGAATAACTGTATCGGCAATTCCTACAAAAAAGGCTGTGGAAAAGCATAGGGAAAAGATACAAAAAGAATTATTGAGTTATTTTTATGCAAATGAGCTTCAGACTCTTTTTGAAGAGGAAGAAATTTCGGATATGAAAAAATGGTTTGAAAAAAATTACGAAGTTTTAACCAGTAATGCTGATTTTTCAAGAAGTCTCATTAGTTCTGAATGGTATTATGATTTACAGGTAAAGACAGATGAAGGGATTGAACAAACAGCCATCGTTGCCGGATATCTGAAGTCATTAGAGCAGTTGTTGTGTTCTATATTGCTTGTACTGAGTGAAGACGAGAATAATGAGTTTATGTTTTTTACCAATAAAGAGGGAAAAGAGAAGACCGGACAAGATAGATTACCGCTGAATTATGAAAATCAGAAGCTGGTTCTTACAATGGCAAAAAACATTTTGAAAGCTATAAAAGGAAATAAAAAATCCGTTTTGCGAAGAACAAAAATGACTGATAGAGTAATTGAATATTTAGAAAAGTATGTTGAGAAAACAAGAAATGGATATATGCACAAGGATAATTTGTATGAATGGACTGATATACAAAATATAAGAACAAAGACATATGCCGCATATTTTATGGTGCTCGGAACATTCTTTATTGATGTGGAAAAACTTTCACATATAAATGATTAAAACAAAATAAATAATTTTTCTGCCAGGTTAAAATCTGGCAGATTTTTTTTGCCTGTGACTCAGAGGGGGAATTGTACCCTTCTGAGTTTTTATTTTTACAGGAGGAAAGTCGAATGGAATTATTGATTTTTACAGCAAATCAGACAGGAAACAAAAAGAACTGCTATTACCCGAACCGAGTAGTGGCAAAGAATGCCGCAGAATTGCAGAAGGCTGTGATGATGGACCATGTGTGTGCAGAGTACCGCAATGATTACAGAAGCAATGCCAATTTCATGCAGTCTGTGGTGGTAGTGATGGACTGTGACAATGACCATTCCGAACTTCCGGGGGACTGGATGACTCCTGACAAGCTGAAAGCCTTATTGCCGACGGTCGCATTTGCGATTGCTCCGAGCCGCAATAACATGAAGGAGAAAGACGGGAAACCGGCAAGACCGAGATTCCATGTGTATTTCTTCATTCATGCCATTACTGATTCATCAAAATATGCCGCTTTAAAGCGTGCTATCTGGAAACGCTTTCCGTTCTTTGATGGAAATGCTCTGGATGCAGGACGCTTCATTTATGGTGCAGATGTCGGAGAGTGTATCTGGCATGATGGAGGCACATTGATTGATGACATTGTGACCGTGGAAGAGAGTGAACATGGCTCCTATGACAGCGGTGTGATTCCGGCGGGAATGCGTAACAGCACTCTTTCCAGATTTGCGGGAAGGGTTGTGGTCCGTTACGGTGCAACCGACAAGGCTTATCAGATTTTCAGGGAAGAAGCAATGAAATGTGATCCGCCACTGGATGAAGAGGAACTGGGTGTCATTTGGAACAGTGCCACAAAGTTTGCAAAGAAGGTACAGGAACAGGAAGATTATGTTTCTCCGGAAGAGTACGAGGATGATTTTGCACCGGATTCCTTGAAACCATCGGATTATTCCGATATCGGACAGGCGAAGGTGCTTACCCGTGAGTATGGAAATGAACTGCGTTTCTCCACAGCTACAGATTATCTTCGTTTCAATGGTGAATACTGGGTGGAATCCAAACAACAGGCAGTGGGAGCAATGGAAGAGTTCTTAGACTTACAGCTTCAGGACGCATTGGATGCAGAGGAATGTGCCATGAAAGGCATGGTTGCTCTGGGATTTGAAGAGGATGCAGTCAGAAAAGGCGGTAAGAAATTTGAAGAACTGCTCACTGAGGATGAAGAAAAAGCCGCTTATGCAGTTTATCAGGCAACAGTTTCCTATGTGAAGTTCGTGATGAAACGCCGTGACATGAAATATGTGGTGTCTGCATTACAGGCAGCAAAGCCGATGTTGGAAGTCCAGCCATCCGATTTGGACAGAAACGAATTTCTTCTGAATACACCAAACGCAACTTATTATCTGCCGGACGGTCTTAGTGGCATGAAAGCACACGATGCCGCCGACCTCATCACAAAGCATACCTTAGTTTCTCCGGGAGAGGAAGGCAGACAGCTTTGGGAAGAAGCACTGGATTTATTTTTCTGTGGAGACAAGGAACTGATTGATTATGTGCAGAAGATTGTGGGTCTGTCCGCCATTGGAAAAGTGTATGTGGAATCCATGATTATTGCATACGGAGATGGCCGCAATGGTAAGTCAACCTTCTGGAACTCTATCTCCAGAGTGTTGGGAACTTACAGCGGTTCCATGTCCGCGGATGCCCTGACGGTAGGATGCAAGAGAAATGTGAAGCCGGAAATGGCGGAGCTTAAGGGCAAGCGTCTTATCATTGCGGCAGAGTTGGAAGAGGGAATGCGTCTGAACACATCCGTCATCAAACAGCTTTGTTCTACAGATGAGATCAGTGCGGAGAAGAAGTACAAAGATCCGTTCCGTTTTATTCCATCACACACACTGGTTCTTTATACCAATCATCTTCCGAGGGTCGGTGCCAATGATGACGGTACCTGGCGAAGACTTGTGGTGATTCCGTTCAATGCCAGAATCGAGGGCAAGAGTGACGTGAAGAATTATACGGATTATCTGGTAAAGAATGCTGGTCCGGCTATCATGGCTTGGATTATCGAAGGAGCCCAGAAAGCGATTCAGCAGAAATATAAATTTGATGTACCGGCCTGTGTGGATGCCGCTATCAAGACATACCGCGAGAATAATGACTGGCTGGGTGCATTTTTGGATGAATGCTGTGAACTGGACAGTTCCTATACCCAGAAGTCCGGGGATTTCTATTCTGCATATCGTGCCTATTGCACAAGATGCGGAGAGTATGCCAGAAGTACCACAGATTTTTATTCTGCCATTGATTCAATCGGACTTACCAGAAAGAAAACGAAAAAAGGTGCGTTCATTAAGGGCGTAAGACTGAAAGAGGAAGAGGATTTTCTGGACTAAATCCTGAAAGGGTGGTGGTCAGTTATGGTCTTAGTAAGAAGTTTCTTATAGAGAGTTTTTTAGTAAAAAAATGCTATAAGAGGGTTTTATGAAATGACTGTCCCAGACCACCACCCCTAATAAAATTTGATGGAGGAATGGTATGAGAGAACGTGAGATTGAAAGAAAATTGGTATCGGCTGTAAAAAGCCGTGGTGGAATATGTCCGAAGTTTGTTTCTCCCGGATTTGATGGAATGCCAGACAGGGTGGTGCTGCTTCCACATGGGAAATTTGGATTCGTGGAAGTGAAAAGACCGGGAGAACAGCCCAGACCATTACAGACAGCAAGACACAGATTGTTGAGAAAACTTGGATTTTTAGTATTTGTATTGGATGGAGAGGAACAGATTGGAGGGATGATTGATGAGATACAGTCCGCATGAGTATCAGAGATTTGTGATTGATTACATCAAGAAGAATCCCGTGGCAGCAGTCTTCCTTGATATGGGACTTGGTAAGACGAGCATCACACTGACTGCCCTGAATGATTTACTGTTTGACAGCTTTGATGTCCACAGGGTTTTAGTGGTGGCACCGCTAAGGGTTGCAAGAAATACCTGGTCATCGGAAATCAAGAAATGGGAGCATCTACAGGATTTGCAATATTCCATAGTGGTGGGTACCGAAAAAGAGAGAATGACAGCACTGGAAAAAAGGGCAGATATTTATATCATCAACCGTGAGAATGTACAGTGGCTGGTGGAAAAGAGTGGAAAGAAATTTGATTATGACATGGTGGTTGTGGATGAACTGTCATCTTTTAAGAACCATGAGGCAAAAAGGTTCCGTGCATTCATGAAGGTCAGACCGAAAGTAAAAAGAATTGTTGGTCTTACCGGTACACCATCCAGTAATGGATTGATGGATTTATTTGCAGAGTTCAAGCTGCTTGATATGGGAGAAAGACTTGGAAGATTCATTGGTGCTTACAGAGCCAACTTTTTCAGACCGGATAAAATGAATGGTCCTATTGTGTACAGCTATAAACCGATTCCCGGAGCAGAGAGCATGATTTATAACCGTATTTCTGACATCACCATTTCCATGAAGGCAACGGATTACCTGAAAATGCCGGAGCTGATATCATCCAGATACGAGGTGCAGATGGATGATAAGGAAAAACAGAAATATGAGGAATTTAAGAAAGATTTGGTTCTGGAGATTGAGGATGGGGAGATTACAGCGGCAAATGCAGCTTCACATTCCGGTAAGTTATCCCAGATGGCAAATGGTGCGGTGTATTCCGATAATCTGACTGTAATGCAGATTCATGACAGGAAACTGGATGCATTGGAAGACATTATAGAAGCGGCAAACGGGAAACCGGTTCTGGTGGCATATTGGTTCAAGCATGATTTGATACGGATTGCTGAGAGGTTGAAAAAGTTGAAGGTTGTTTGGGAGAAGCTGGATTCGGATGAGAGCATTCGGAAATGGAATGGGAAGGAGTTACAGGTGGGATTGATTCATCCGGCTTCTGCAGGTCATGGATTAAATCTACAGAGTGGCGGTTCTACAATGGTGTGGTTCGGACTTACATGGAGTCTGGAACTGTATCAGCAGACAGTGGCCAGACTTTGGAGACAGGGACAGACAGAGAAAACGGTTGTCATTCAGCATATTGTGACTGCGGGTACCATTGACGAAAGAATCCTGAAAGCACTGGAGCAGAAAGACAATACACAGTCTGCATTGATTGATGCAGTGAAAGCAGAGGTGAGTGGATATGGCAACTAAGAATCTGGCAGAAAATCCATATGAAAGACTTGCCAATGCAATCATCATACAGGCATCCAAAGATTATATGACAAGTCTTAGGAAAAAGAAACGAAATCCGGGGAGCGCATCAGCAGAGCACGATATCAGGGAATGTGAACGATTCTTCCATTCCGGTTGGTATCAGGTTCTGACCTCCGTGGATGGAGAGTATTTAATAGCCAAACTGAGAAAAGCAATATGACAATCAGAGTCAATCCGAGGGAAATAAATTTTCAATCGGAGGTACGTGATGACAGCAAAAGAATATTTAAGTCAGGCACTAAATATCGACAGGAGTATCAACAGTAAATTGGAACAGGTTGCTTCACTTCATGAGCTGGCGACAAAAGCAACAACCCTGATGTCCGATATGCCGGGAAGCCCGAATAGGAACATTCACAAGATGGAAGATGCCATTGTGAAGATGGTGGAACTGGAAGATGAAATTTATTCCGACATCCACAGACTGGTGGAGATTAAGACCGACATTACCAGACTTATTAAGCGTCTGGGGAACAGAGACCAACAGCTTATATTGGAACAGAGATATTTGTGTTTCCGTCCGTGGGAGCAGATTGCAGTAGATCTGGATTACAGTATCCAACACACATTCCGCATCCATGATACAGCAGTAAAAGAAATTGCAAAATTTCTGGAAGATGAGAGTTGATGTGATAGAATGAGAGTTCTTATTTATGATATTGTTATACTGACGAAAGAAACAAAATGACAGAGAGCCATTGCAGAGAAATTTGCAGTGGCTTTTTTCATGGGGAGAATGAGGTGATAGGATGCCGAGAAAACCAAAGCGTCCCTGTTCCCATCCCGGTTGTCCGAACTTGACTGATGGCAGGTTCTGTGAGGAACATGCCAGACAGCATAATCAGGACTATGAGAAGTATGAACGGAACAAGTCCAATAAGAGAAGATATGGCAGAGCATGGAAAAGGATTCGTGATAAATATGTATCACAGCATCCGTTTTGTGAGGTCTGTTATGAAAGAGGAATCTTAGTGGAGACTGAGGAAGTTCATCATAAGAAACCGTTGAGTGAAGGTGGTACACATGAAAGAGAGAATCTGATTGCACTGTGCAAGTCGTGTCACTCAAGGATTCATGCAGAGCGTGGAGACCGTTTTGGTTCCAACCGTGAATACACCTACTGATGTGTAAGAAGTTGCACAGGGGTAGGGGTATCAAAATCTCTACAGGTTGCCCTATAGGGGAACGAGGCGGGGGTATCACGCACAAAAATGGGATTTCAAATAGGGTATATCAAACGATTTCAAAGGAAATCAAAGAAATCAAACGAGAGAAGGTGAGGGACATGGCCAAAGATGGTACACGAAGAGGCGGTGCCAGAGCCGGTGCGGGCAGAAAGCCGAAAGCACTGACAGACAAAATCAATGAGGGCATCAGTGCCACGATCATTGAACTGCCGGAGACTCCGACAATGGAAGGTGTCGATGTGCCTCCGGTAAAAGATTATCTGAAAACAAAACAGAAAAGTGGAAAAGATCTGTGTGCAGCAGAAGTCTTTGAAGAAACATGGAAATGGCTGAAAGCAAGGGGATGTGACAGACTGGTCAGCACGCAGTTGGTGGAACAGTATGCCATGTCGGTATCCCGTTGGATTCAGTGTGAGGAATGTATTTCAGAATACGGGTTCCTTGCAAAGCATCCGACAACCGGAAATGCCATTGCTTCTCCATATGTTGCCATGTCACAGCAGTACATGAAACAGGTCAATCAGGTCTGGTATCAGATTTACCAGATTGTAAAAGAAAACTGTTCCGTGGAATGGCAAGGAGCAACACCACAGGATGATGTGATGGAACGACTGCTCAGGACAAGGAACGGATCATAGGAGGAAGGGACAAAATGGGAGAAACAAAATATTTTCTGATGGAAGTCGATAAGCTGATTCCATATGCAAGAAATGCCAGAACGCATTCCGAAGTACAGATTGCCCAGATTGCGGCAAGCATTAAGGAGTTCGGTTTCTTATCGCCGGTCATCATTTCAAAGGATAACACCATCCTGTGTGGACATGGAAGATATTATGCTGCTCAGAAACTGGGGCTTGAAAAGATTCCATGCATTCAGGAGGAATATCTGACCGAGGCTCAAAAGAGGGCTTACATTCTGGCAGACAACAAAATCAGTCAGAATGCCGGATGGGATGAAGAACTGTTAAAGATTGAGATTGCAGATTTACAGGGTGCAGATTTTGATGTTGCCCTGACCGGTTTTGAGGATTATGAAATTACCGATTTGTTTGCAGTACATGAGGAACACCACAGGGAAGAAAAACAGGTGGAAAATGATGAGCCGAATCCGGAAATGACTTCCTTTGTATTCAGGGAAACATTGATGACGCATTTGCTCCTCTGGGGAAATGCTTATGCCCAGATTATCCGCAATGGCAAGGGAGAAATTATTGCATTGTATCCGCTGATGCCGAACCGAATGACGGTGGACAGGGATGATAAGGGACAGCTTTATTATCAGTACAACACCAGTAAGGATGATGCACCGACCATGAAAGGGAGCATGGTCAATCTGAAACCATCGGATGTGCTTCATATTCCCGGTCTTGGATTTGATGGACTGGTCGGGTACTCTCCGATTGCAATGGCAAAGAATGCGATTGGCATGGCCATTGCCTGTGAAGAGTATGGTGCAAAATTCTTTGCGAACGGTGCCACGCCGGGCGGTATCCTGGAACATCCGGGAACCGTAAAGAACCCACAGAGGGTAAGGGAGAGTTGGACATCTGCCTTTGGTGGAAGTTCCAATGCAAATAAGGTTGCAGTTCTGGAAGAGGGAATGAAGTACACACCGATTTCCATTAGTCCGGAACAGGCACAGTTTTTAGAAACAAGAAAATTTCAGATAAATGAAATAGCTCGTATTTTCCGGGTTCCGCCACACATGGTCGGGGACTTGGAGAAGTCGAGCTTTTCTAATATAGAGCAGCAGTCTTTGGAGTTCGTGAAATACACCTTAGACCCTTGGGTTGCAAGGTGGGAACAGGCGATTGTCCGTTCCTTATTATCAGCGGATGAAAAAACGAGGTATTTTGTCAAGTTCAATGTGGATGGGTTGCTCCGTGGCGATTATCAGAGCCGTATGAATGGTTATGCCATTGGCAGACAGAACGGTTGGATGAGTGCCAACGATATCAGGGAACTTGAAAATCTTGACCGTATTCCGGAAGAGGAAGGTGGCGATCAGTACCTTATCAACGGGAATATGACCAAATTAAAAGACGCAGGAATATTTGCGGGAAAGGAGAACGAACCGAATGAAGAAGTTTTGGAAGTGGCAGAACCAAAAGGTTCTGAATCAGGAGACACAGATGGAAACGGTGGAGAGAACACTGTTCCTAAACGGCACCATCGCAGAGGATAGCTGGTTTGATGATGATGTAACACCGCAGATGTTCAAGGAAGAATTGATGGATGGGAATGGCAACATTACGGTCTGGATCAATTCGCCCGGTGGCGATTGTGTGGCAGCTGCCCAGATTTACAACATGCTACGTGAGTACGAGGGTAGGGTTACAGTCAAGATTGATGGGATTGCGGCATCCGCAGCTTCGGTCATTGCCATGGCCGGTGATACGGTACTGATGTCTCCGGTATCCATGATGATGATTCACAATCCGATGACCATTGCTTTTGGCGATTCAGGAGAGATGCAGAGAACCATTGATATGCTTTCCAGTGTGAAAGATTCCATTATCAATGCCTATGAGCTGAAAACCGGATTGTCCAGAACAAAACTGGCACATCTCATGGATGCAGAAACGTGGATGGATGCGGGCAAGGCTGTGGAACTTGGTTTTGCCGATGACATTATCAAACGTAACAGTGGTGTGGACGATATGGAAATGCCACAGGTATCCATGCTGTATTCAAAAACGGCGGTGGTCAATTCCTTAATGGATAAGATTGCTGAGAAATGCAAGATACAGCAGAAAAATGAAACTGAAAACAGTAACAAAGTGAAAGCCGATTCGCTGATGAGTCGGCTTAATTTATTAAAAAATTGGAGGTAATCTACTATGACTATTTTAGAACTGAGAGAAAAAAGAAACAAAGCTTGGGAAGCTGCAAAGGCTTTCGTAGAAACAAAACGTGATAAGGATGGTTTGTTATCCGCTGAGGATGCAGCGACTTATGCAGAGATGGAGCAGAAAGTACAGAACTATACTGCTGAGATTGCACGTATGGAAGAGATGGAGGCTATGGAAGCAGAGCTGAATAAGCCTGTGAATACACCTCTTACCGGTAAGCCTATGAATGGCACCGGCGGTCAGGAGAAAAAGACTGGTCGTGCTTCCAACGAATATAAGGAAGCAATGCTCCATGCAATCCGTAACAACTTCCGCAATATCAGAAATGTGCTTTCTGAGGGTATTGATACCGATGGTGGTTATCTTGTGCCAGAAGAGTATGATTCCAGATTGATTGAAGGTCTGGAAGAGGAAAACATCTTCCGTAGACTTGGTACAACCATTACAACCAGTGGAGAACGAAAGATTAACATTGCAGGTTCTAAACCGGCGGCAGCATGGATTGATGAAGGCGAGGCATTGACTTTTGGTGATGCGAAGTTCGACCAGATCAATCTGGATGCCCATAAACTCCATGTAGCTGTAAAGGTTACAGAAGAGTTGCTTTATGACAATGCATTTGGCTTAGAGAATTATTTGCTTCGTCAGTTCTCCAGAGCATTGGCAAATGCAGAAGAGGATGCGTTCCTCAATGGTGACGGCACAGGCAAACCTCTTGGTATTTTTGCAGAAGAGGGCGGTGGAGAGATTGGTGTGACTGCTGCAAGTGCAACAGAGATTACAGCAGATGAAATTATCAATCTCGTGTATGCATTGAAGCGTCCTTACCGTAAGAAAGCAAAATTCATTATGAACGATGCGACTATTGCGGCACTTCGTAAGCTGAAAGATGAAAACGGCCAGTATTTATGGCAGCCTTCTTTACAGGCTGGAGAGCCGGACAGACTCTTTGGCTATGAAGTAATGACTTCTGCATATGTTCCTACTATTGCAGCGGGCAAGCCTGTTATCGCTTTTGGTGATTTCAGCTACTACAACATTGGTGACCGTGGAGTTCGTTCTTTTGCAGAACTGAAAGAACTCTTTGCCGGAAACGGTATGGTTGGTTTTGTGGCAAAGGAACGTGTGGATGGTAAGTTAGTGCTTGCCGAAGCAGTTCAGGTGCTTAAGATGGGTGCCTAATTCTGGAAATAGGGTGGTGTCGGATTAGTCCGGCACCATCTTAATTATGGAGGTGGAAACGTGGTAGTAACGTTGGATGAAATGAAAAAATATCTTCGTGTGGACTTTGAGGATGATGATGTTCTGCTCCGTAATATCATGGAATCCGCCCAGACGTTATGCATGGATGTGGCAAGAATAACGGATGAGGATGCTTTTGAGGAAGAGCCTTGTGCCAGAATTGCAGTCATGTATGCGGTTGCGTACCTGTATGAGCACAGGGAAGAAGCAGACCATCATGCATTAACATTATCACTCCGTTCTTTACTTTTTGGGTGCAGACAGGAGGGATTCTGATGAAGGTATCTTTGTTGAATGAGAAAATCCTGTTCCAGAAGAGCGCTGTGGTGTCGGATGCCATTGGCAACCGTAAAAATGCCTGGGAAGATTATTATTCCTGTTTTGCCACAATTGGTGGAGAAGGCGGGAATGAGAAATCAGAAGCCGGTCAGACAGTGGATGGTGCAAGTATTACATTTACAGTCAGGTATTGCAGTCAACTTGTGGACATCGTGTCCACAGGTTTCCGCATTCTGTTTTGCGGGGAGATTTACAACATTCTTTCCGTAGACCACATGAATTATAAAAAGAAATCTTTGAAATTCCGATGTGAGAAAGCGAGGCGGTAAAAGTGGCGTCCACAGTAAATATCAATGACATGGCAGATGTGATCATGCAGGGGCTGACAGAATTTGCAGAACTTGCCACGGATGACATGAAAGAAGCTGTGAAACATGCAAGTACCACAGTCCGTAAGGAGATAAAGGCAAATGCTCCGGAGGATACCGGAAAGTATGCAAAGAGCTGGACAGCAAAGAAGGTCAGGGAAACATCCCAGACTCTGACAATGGTGGTTCATTCTAAGAACCGGTATCAGCTTGCACATCTTCTGGAATATGGCCATGCCAAAAGAAATGGTGGCAGAGTGGAAGGGAAAGCCCATATCGCACCTGCAGAACAACAGGGAATCCGCCAATTACAGGAAGAGATAGAAAGGGCATTGAGAGGTTAGATATGGAAGAATTATTGCAGATTTTAAGCGAGACACAGATTCCTTTTGCATATCATCACTTTGCAGAAGGGGAATCGCCGGAGCCTCCGTTTATCTGCTATCTGCTTCCGGGAAGCAATAACTTCTCAGCGGATGGCAAGGTCTATTACAAGATAAATGAGGTTCATATAGAACTGTACAACGATTTGAAAGATTTGGCGGTGGAACAGCAGTTAGAGGATGTGTTGGATGAACACGGAATCTTTTACAACAAATCTGAAACTTGGATAGAGAGCGAAAAGCTCTATGAAGTCCTTTACACATTTTACTTAGGTATGCAGTAAAAAGATCCAGCGAATCTTTTTACGCAGAGATGGAGGTATAGAGATGTCAGAGAAAAATAACAAAGTAAAGTATAATCTGAAAAACGCACACTATGCACTTTTAACCATTGCAGAGGATGGCACGGTTTCCTATGGAGATCCGAAATCCATTCCGGGTTCTGTATCTATTTCCTTAGATGCTAATGGAGAACCGGAAAACTTTTATGCAGATGGTATCGCCTACTATGTTATCAACAATAACATGGGTTATGAGGGCGACTTGGAACTTGCACTCATTCCGGAAGATTTCCGTACAGAAATCTTGAAGGAAGAGTTGGATGATAATGGTGTTCTGATTGAGAACGCACAGGTGGAATTGGAATCCTTTGCACTCTTGTTTGAGTTTGATGGTGACCAGAGGCACATCCGCCACGTGCTTTATAACTGTGCCGCGTCCAGACCGGGTATCGAAGGTAAGACCAACGAGGATACCAGAGAGGTACAGACAGAAACACTTACCATTAAAGCAACACCGCTTTCCAGTGGTCTTGTGAAGGCGAAAACAGGAAATACCACAGATACAACCGTTTACAATGACTGGTACAAATCTGTGTATATGCCTGTTACGACAGAAGAGGATGACGGAGGTGTGGCATAATGAGTATGATTAAACAGATAGAGATTGACGGTAAGCAGGTGTCTTTTAAGGCATCTGCTGCCATTCCGAGAATTTACCGCATGAAGTTCCAGAGGGATATTTACAAGGACCTAAAAGCATTGGAAAAATCTATTGGAGAGGGCAGTGAGGAAAGCTCCAATCTGGACATGTTTTCTTTGGAGATGTTTGAGAATATCGCATTTGTCATGGCAAAACATGCAGATGCAGGTATTCCGAACACACCGGAAGAGTGGTTGGATGGATTTAATACCTTTTCTATTTATCAGGTGCTTCCACAGCTCATTGAACTCTGGGGACTGAATGTAAAAACGGATGTGGAAGCTAAAAAAAACTTCGTCAGACAGACCGTGAAATGACAACACCGTTGTTTCTGTTGAGATGCGTACAGTTAGGCCTATCGATGGCAGATTTAGAACTGTTGTCGATAGGCCTTATCAATGATATGTATGCAGAAAGCAGAAATGATGATTGTAAGTATGCGCAGTTTGCGACACAAGAGGATTTTGACAGATTTTAATTTTGAAAAACATCCGCAAAACAATGAAAAATGCGGATGATTTTCAAAATAAAATATTGACGATTTTTTCTGCTCGTAGTATAATTTAGAAAAAGCTCCGCAAAATAATCAAAAATGCGGATGAATTTCTAAATAAGGAGGCAGAAGCGATGAAAACACGTGCGGAATGTCTTGAAAAATATGGGTCAGATTATTTTATTGAGAAAAAAATAGAAGAAGGCGAGTTGTTCAAAGTTGGAAAAGGAATATATTCGGAGAAAAAATATGTTCCGGAAATTGCAATGTTCGTATACAAATATCCGAATGCGGTAGTAACGATGAAAAGTGCTTTTTACTTTCACGGATTAACGGACGTGATACCGGATGAATGTGATTTGGCAACAACCCGTGATGCTACGAAAATCAAAGATGAAAGAGTGAAGCAGTATTTTATTCCGGAGGACTTTTTCGAGGAAGGCATTGAAACTGCGGATTATAAAGGGTATGATATACGAATTTACAATAAAGAACGTATGCTGATTGAACTTGTGCGATATAAAAGTAAATTGCCTTTTGATTATTATAAGGAAATTATACTAAATTACCGTAAATTACTTCCAAGGTTGGATATACAGAAAATTCAGGATTATGCGTTGATGGCACCAAAGAGTAATAAAGTGCTCGAAATTTTACAGATGGAGGTACTCTAAAGATGAACTTGGAGAAGATGGCAGAGAAATATAGGGATGCTGGTTATTCAGAACGAAATGCGGATGCACGTGTGTGTCAGGACATTGTGCTTAAGGCAATTGCACGAAGTAATCTTGGAAGAAATGTAACTATAAAAGGTGGCGTCGTGATGCGTAGTATTACCGGGAATGTGAGACGTGCTACGGAAGACCTGGATTTGGATTTTATCAGGTATTCATTGGAAGATGAATCCATCCGATATTTTATTTCAAAATTGAATTGCCTTGAAGGAATTAGAATTGAGATTAAAGGCAACAAAATTGAGCAGCTTTCTCAACAGGAGTATAGCGGAAAACGTGTATATATTATCATCAAAGATGATGAAGGTAATGTTATTGAGAGTAAAATAGACTTGGGTGTACATGCAAATATGAATATAGAGCAAGATACATACTGCTTTGATGTTTGCATGGATGATGAGGGAGCAAGTCTTTTGATTAATTCCTGTGAACAGATTTTTGCAGAGAAATTAAGGTCATTGTTACGTTTTGGTCCTCTTTCTACAAGATACAAAGATATCTTTGATTTCTGTTATTTGAAAGATCATGTGGATATGTCACGGCTTGCAGATTGCATAAGGGCATATATCATTGACGAACCATCAATGCGAGAAAAGGATATGAATGGTGTACGTAAGAGAGTAGCACTTACATTTTCAAATCGTCAGTTTAGAAGAAATGTAGAACATTCCGGAGACAGAAACTGGCTCCAGATAGATGTGGGTGTTGCATTTAAGATGATTCAAGATTTTTTGGAAACGGTTAATTTGTAAAAAACAATTTAATAATATGAGTACATATGGCATCTGTCAGTAAGTGTGATGGGTGCCATTTTTGTGCTCAAAAATGGGAAAGGATGAGATGTTTAAGTTTGATATTAGGGAGATTTCAAAAGAAGATGCCCTGAAAATGATTCAGAAATATCATTATTCCAATACACTTCCGAAGATAAATAAATATTTTCTGGGATTCTATCTGGATGAGGAACTGGTCGGTGTGGTTACGCTTGGATGGGGAACAAGGCCACGACACACCATACAGAGAATTTTTCCGAGTCTGGATACAAAAGATTATCTGGAGATTGGACGAATGTGTATGGCGGAAGAGATGCCACGAAACAGTGAATCCCAGATGTTATCACAACTTGTGAAATGGATTCACAGGAATCTTCCAGAATTGAAGATATTATTTACCTGGGCAGATGGAATGGTTGGTAAGGTTGGATATGTGTACCAGGCATCTAATTTTATTTATGCCGGATATTCTGATGGGGAAATGTACATGAAAGACGGTGTGAAGATACATGTCCGTCAGATGAAATCTTTTCTGGTGCCGGATGGACAGAAGGATAGCCGGATTACGGTAAGACCGACAACGGAACAGATGAAGAAATATGGCATTCTTCATTTTAAAGGGAAACAGTACAGATACCTGTTGTTTCTGTGTGACAGGAAAGAAAAACAGAAATTGATGGATGAATGTCTGATTGATTTAGAACTTCCCAGACCAAAGGATAATGATTTGTCTTGGAGGATTAAAGATGCGGAAACAGGGAAGTGGGTGGATTGTGATAAACCACCATATGTAACAGATGTAGATCAGAAGACAAAAGGTCTTGTGAATCTTAGAGAATAGACAGATTTGACGGAGCAGAAATGCTTCTTTTTTTGTGCTTGAAAATGGGAGGTGAGAGGATAAATGGCAAGCAGAATACAGGGTATTACCGTGGAAATCGGTGGAGATACCACGAAACTTACAACAGCATTAAAAGGTGTGAACAGTGAAATCCGTAATACCCAGTCACAGCTTCGTGATGTGGAGAAACTGCTGAAATTAGATCCGGGCAATACGGAACTCTTATCCCAGAAGCAGAGATTACTGAATGAAGAGGTTCAGGCGACAAAGGAAAAACTGGAAGCCTTAAAGACTGCCAGTGAACAGGCCAATGCCGCATTAGAACAGGGAACAATAAGCAAAGACCAGTACGATGCACTCCAGAGGGAAATTATTGCCACGGAGCAGGCACTGGAAGATTTGGAAGAACAGGCAGAGCAGTCCGTGGTGGCTTTACAGAAGATTGCCAATGCGGGAGAGTCTTTGAAATCTGCCGGGGATAAGGTCACGGATGTGGGTAAGAAGATGTCCGTGGTATCCGCCGGTATTGTGGCAGCGGGTACAGCCAGTACAAAGGCGGCACTGGATTTTGAGGATGCAATGGCAAAGGTTTCTACCATTGCGGATGCCACGGAAGTTCCGATTGATGAACTGGAAAAGGCTATCATGGATTTGTCCAACCAGACCGGTATCAGTTCCACGGAGATTGCGGATAACGTGTACAATGCCATTTCTGCAGGACAGTCCACAGGGGATGCGGTCAATTTTGTTTCCAATTCCACCAAACTTGCGAAAGCCGGTTTTGCAGAAGCGGGAGATGCGTTGGATATTCTGACTACCATTTTGAATGCCTATGGCATGGAGGCAAGTGAGGTAACAAATGTATCTGACATGCTTATCCAGACACAGAACTTAGGTAAGACCACAGTTGCTGAATTATCATCTGCAATGGGTAAGGTCATTCCGACTGCCAATGCCTATGGGGTACAGTTAGACCAGCTTTGTGCCGGTTATGCCATTATGACCGCAAATGGTGTTGCTACAGCAGAATCCACAACCTATATGAACTCCATGTTAAATGAACTTGGGAAGTCCGGTACGAAGGTATCGGATATCCTGAAAGAGAAGACAGGAAGTTCTTTTGCAGAATTGATGAATAGCGGTTACAGCTTATCAGACTGCTTGGCAATCATCGGGGATGCGGCTGCGGAACAGGGGCTTGCCTTTGGTGATATGTGGTCAAGTTCCGAGGCGGCAAAAGCTGGTCTTATTTTACTTGGAGATAGTGCAGAAACCTTTAATGGAACTCTTGCGGAAATGCAGAACAGTACCGGTGCAACGGATACCGCATTTGAGAAATTGAAGACCAATTCCTATACCATTCAGGTGGCAATCAATCAGCTAAAGAATACGGCGATTGAGTTGGGGAATGCGATTATGTCCGTACTGGCACCTCTTTTGATGTCACTGGCAGAAACCATTTCAAAACTGACTGCATGGTTCTCCGGACTGAGTGATGGGACAAAGAGGTTCATTGTCATTATTGGAATGGTGGTGGCGGCTGTAGGTCCCGTGCTCATTATTGTGGGTAAGATTATGGGTGCAGTCGGCACGATTATGACGGTTATTCCAAAACTTGCCGGAGTTATCAATACGGTAAAGACCGCTTTTGCAGCACTGAATACAACCATGCTTGCCAATCCGATATTCCTGGTTATTGCAGCCATTACCGCACTGGTAGCGGCTTTTATTTATCTTTGGAATACCAATGAAGAGTTCAGGCAGTTCTGGATTGACTTGTGGGAGAACATCAAGGAAGTTGCTGTTGCGGTATGGACTGCGATTAAAGAGTTCTTTGTCTCTGCATGGGAAGCAATCAGCAATGCGGCACAGACCATTTGGAACGGAATCAAGAATTTCTTCTCTGCAATCTGGGAGGGCATCAAAACCATATTTACCACGGTGTTAAATGTGATCAGTACAATAGTGACCACTTATTTCAATATCTATAAAACGATTGTGACAACCGTGTTCAATGCCATCAAAACCGTAATTACCACGGTTCTGAATGCGATAAAGACGGTCATTACAACGGTATGGAATACGATTAAGAATGTGTTTACTACGGTATTGAACACCATCAAGTCGGTGGTGTCTGGTGCATTCAATTCCATGTGGAGTGGAATTAAAAATACAGTGTCGAAGATTGTCGAAAGCATCAAAACCGGATTTAACAATGCCGTCAGCTTCATCAAGAATCTGGCATCTTCTGCATTCCAGTGGGGAGCAGATATTATTCTGGGTATTGTGAATGGTATTAAGAGTTGCATTGGAAAGGTAAAAGACGCGGTAACAAATGTTGCGGAAACTATCCGTTCTTTCTTGCATTTCTCTGTTCCGGATGAAGGACCTTTGACCGACTATGAGAGTTGGATGCCTGACTTTATGAGTGGTCTGGCAAAGGGAATTGAACAGAGTAAAGCAATGGTTACAAAAGCTGTGGAAGGTGTTGCCGGGGATATGGTTATCAGTCCACAGATGGCGTTAGCCGGATATGGTGCGGATATGAATGTGAAAGCACCGACAGCAACAGAAAGCATTAGTGGAATCACATCTGCCATTACGGAAGCGCTTAACCAGATGAATGGACAGCATGGGGATATTGTGATTCCAATTTATCTGGGTGGGACAATGCTTGATGAAGTGATTGTGGATGCCCAGCAGAGAATGAATTTAAGAAGTGGAGGAAGGTAAGATGGCATTTTTTGAATATTTGAAATTTGACGGAACTGTCCTTCCTCTGCCGGATTCTTATGATGTGTCCTTGACGGCGGTGGAAGCGGACAGCAGCGGAGAGACGGAAGCGGGAACTACACAGAGGGATGTTGTACGTCAGGGTGTGGTGAATATTTCTGTCTCTTTTTCCGTGACTGCAAAGTGGCTGAAAGCACTGACTGCTTATTCCAAACGGGATAAGTTGTCGGTGGACTATTTTGATACGGAAACAGCGGACATGAAGAATACTGAGATGTATATTGAGGGATTTAAGGCGAAACTGGAAAAAGATACTTCTTATAAAGGTCTTTGGACAGTTTCTTTTACTTTGAAAGAATTTTAGGAAGGCGGTGTTTGAATGTACCCGGTAAGTGAAGCATTCCTGTCAGCGGTGCAGGAGAACACAAGGAGATATTATTGGACTGGAAAGATTACCACAAAGGCAGGAGTGGTACATGAATTTTCCGAAAAAGAGATTGTAAAGGGAAGCGGATATATTTCTGCCCAGTGTTGTGATTCTAACGAAATGGAACTTGGAACGGTGTATGCTTCGGAAATGGGGATCACTCTGTTTCTGGATGTGGACAGGTACACACTGGAAGATGCCAAAGTGGAACTGTTCTATCATCTGGAACTGGAAGATAGCTCATGGGAAGAAGTACCGATGGGGATTTTTGAAGTCAGTGAAGCAAATCGAAAAATCAAGTGTCTGGACATCAAGGCGTATGATTACATGCTCCGATTTGATGAACCGTTCAATGGATTTGAGACGGTTGGCAATGCTTATGATTTTATGGAACTTTGTAGTAAGGCATGCCGCGTGGAACTTGCCCAGACAAGGGAAGAAATAGAAGCAATGCCAAACGGGGCAGAGGTGCTTTCTGTTTATACGGAGAATGATATTGAGACGTATCGTGACATGCTCTATTATGTGGGACAGGTGCTTGGCGGATTTTTCTGCATCAACAGAGTTGGAAAACTGGAATTGAGAAAATATGGTTCTGAACCGGTCATGGAGATAGGAAGCAGACACAGATTCTCTTCCAGTTTTTCTGATTTTATTACCAGATACACTGCGGTCAGCTCCACAAATTTAAAAACGGAAATGGCAGAATATTATGCACTGGAGCCGGATGATGGTCTTACCATGAATCTGGGAACCAATCCATTGCTGCAGTTTGGGGTGGATGAGACCAGAAAGGAACTTTGCACGAATATCTTAAATGACCTTGCGGTTATCAATTATGTACCTTTTGATTCAGAAACCATTGGCAATCCGGCATTGGAGCTTGGGGATGTGCTGAAGTTCTCCGGCGGTCATGCGGATGGTGCAAGATTATCCGCCGTGATGTCCATACAGATAAAGATTGGAGGGAAACAGACACTGAAAGGTGTCGGCAAGAATCCGAGACTGGCAAGGGCAAAGAGTAAGAATGACAAGAATATCTCCGGGCTTTTGAACCAGATTGAAGAGAATAAGACAGCGGGAAAAATCGGCATCCATACCTTTACCAATGCCAGTGCGTTTTCCATCTCTGATACAGACACAAAGATTATTTCCATCGAATTTGCAACCAGTGAGGAAGTCATGGCGCAGTTCTTTGGTTCTGTGATTGTGGATGTGAAAGCCGATCCTGTGGAAAAAAGCGTGACAGCAAAGACCAGTCTGGTGATACCGGCTGTGGATGTAACAGCAGTTGTTACACAGACCGAAGGCAAAGAAACAGAAGAGGGTATAACGGAAGAAGGTACAGAACCGGATGTTATTGGAAACACGAAAGAGCAGACCATAGAATTGGAAGTGCCTGTGGCGTGGAATGAGGATGGCATGGCAGTTGCCCATTTTATATTTGAGTTCAATGATGTGGTTATTGACATCCATCAGCCGGAAGAAACCTGGCATTCCGGCAGACACACCATCATGTTATATTATCCCATTGACCATGTGATTGCCAATTACAGGAACATTTTTAATGTTTATATGAGGATGGAAAGCGGCAACGGGAACGTGGAGACAGGAAATTGTCTGGCGGCCATTACCGGACAGTCTATGGGAGCCGGAGAAGCATGGGATGGAGAAATCAGGATTGAAGAAAAGATTACTGCATTTTCTGTGGGAACGGTTACAAAGGCGGTTGGTCTTAGCGATAGTGTCAGCTTCAAGATTGATGAAACTATGAGAAGAGCATACGCAGATGTGCTAACAGAAAGAATTAAAATCGGTGCTTTTACAATGCCGATAGAAACGGAGGGCTAAATGAAGTTAAAAGGAACTATGGTATTGGAATTGACCGATACGAATACAGGAGAAATGGAGCGTGTGGAAGAAACCAACATGCTTACCAATGCGGTAAACCATATTTTGGGATTAAATCCAATGGGGATTTTTTATGCTGCCAGTGGTGAATATGATGAACATGTGCTGTGGAATGATGTACTTCTGCCGATCTGTCCGAACATGATCGGCGGCATTCTTCTTTATTCCGAGAGATTGGAGGAAGATGTGGAAAATATATATCCGTCTACAGCAAAGCTACCGGTGGCATATGCCAGTAATGATGTCAATGCGACTGCCAGTGTGGCAAGGGGCAGCATGAACCTGACGGAGAGTAAGGTGCTGGATAACGGGTATCGTTTTGTCTGGGAGTTTACACCCAGTCAGGGGAATGGAACGATTGCAGCGGTGGCACTGACTTCTGCCCTGGGCGGAAAGAATGTGTATGGGGATAGTGTCGCTTCAGACACAACATTTTTGGTGCTGAAAAGGGTAACATTAGACGAAATGGAACAGGAAGAAATGACAAACATTTACAGTGCCGTGGAAGTGGATTTTGAAAAAAATGTGTTGTACAGCATCCGTTTTCAGGATGCTTCCGTTATCATTCGCAAGAAAAAACTTCCGGTATTTTCGGTTGGAATCAATGACAGGTTAAATGACATGACCTGTACTCAGGTTGAAGAGAAGGTGCTTACATGCAGTACCTTTGCTTTCCTTGGCAGTTACACACCGTATGGAAATTTCTTTGATGGTCAGGATGGCTATTGGTATGGATTTGCCAATGAGGGTAATTCTTCCGGGGATGCCACCATGTACTGGATTAAGATTAAGAAGGATGATTATTCCTTCACCGAAGGTGTGTGGACATTATCCAATGCACACTTACAGGCTGTGGGAAGTTTCAAGGTGGATACATTTGTGGAGAGAACCAACAGGGGCGTCATCCGAAATGGCTATCTGTATGTTCCGGCATACGAACTTACCGGTATTTACAAAATCAATGTGAATAATTCAGCGGATGTAACTTTTATTGAGTTTGGTTTTGAATCGGAGGGAACTGCTTTGTCCGGTTCCGGCACCGGGGCAACTTATATTGTATTGGTGAATGACCTGATTATCGGTTGGGATTATCAGATTAAGCCGGATGATACAGTGGTGCAGACAGCCGGAAGCAAAAGACTTCTGTATGCGGGAACACCGCTGTTCCAGTATAAAGAGTTTGTGACTGCCTGGGGCGGAAACTATGGTACGGATTATCACAGTACATTTCTGGTGACTCCGTATCTGGCAAGTATCAACAATCTGGATTCGGCGGTCATCAAGAATACGGATAAGACAATGAAGATTACCTATGAACTGACAGAGGTAACAGAATAATTTAATCACAGGGGGCTTTGGCAATGGTGCTGAGGCTTCTTTTTATATGCACAAAAAGAAAGCGAGGTAAAAGGTTATGAAAGAATTTTGGAACGTGATTCAGATGGTGTTCACTGCGGTGGGCGGATGGCTCGGATATTTTCTGGGCGGTTATGATGGTCTGTTGTATGCACTGGTTGTGTTTATGGTGGCAGACTATATCACAGGTGTCATGTGTGCAGTTTCCGATAAGAAGCTGTCCAGTGCTGTGGGATTCAAGGGTATCTGTAGAAAGGTACTGATTTTGATGCTTGTAGGGATTGCTAATCTGTTGGATGTGGAAGTGATTGGAACAGGTGCGATATTAAGGACTGCTGTAATTTTCTTCTATCTGTCCAATGAGGGTGTGTCTTTACTGGAGAATGCGGCACATCTTGGCTTGCCGATTCCGGAGAAGTTAAAGGCAATCCTGGCACAGCTCCATGACAGGGCAGAAAGTGATGGTGATGACAATGAAATTGGTTAAGAGTATTCTGACAAAGAATCCGTGCTATACAGCCGGAAAGAAGATTACAGTAAAGGGGCTTATGCTCCACAGCGTAGGGTGTCCTCAGCCGAGGGCATCTGTTTTTATATAATAGGAAATTCCGACTTTTGTTGGAACAATGAATGAAAATAGCCCACACAA
>OBXC01000288.1_pt1 | contig 46714 bp, 47 predicted proteins | sample 1538111 | NCBI WGS metagenome assembly OBXC01 (sample SAMEA2580137, study PRJEB22360) | human gut metagenome | biome: human gut; feature: human-associated habitat; material: faeces | place: Denmark | collected 2008/2010
CAGTTCCTCCCCGTGCTCCTTTAAAGCATTTTCATTTTTATAGACGCCGGTACATTCTTTTACCAGCTTCTGTCTGTCGACCACTTCACGCCCCATCAGCCGGCATCCGGCTGTAAATTCCTGAATTCCCTTAGGTTCCCTTACAAAATTCTCCATGATCACTCCCTCTTACGGTCATAATATACAGGATTCTTATATCTCGTATACCCACTTCTCAGAATAACCTTATGAATGACAACCGGCTGATAGCCGCCAGCCTCAATCACATAATCCTCAATGGTGGCGGGAATCGTCACAATATCCAGGAACTCCGCCGTAAAGGAAAATTCCGGATTACTCCTGGAATAGATCCTGACTCGTTCTCCATCTACCACTGTAACCACAGTAAACTGTCCGAAATTTCGTCCCTCATATCTGCCGTGCGTCTTAAGTTCAATGCGTCGGGCCTCATAGTACATCAGTTCAGTTTTCCCCACCACCAGTTCCTGATACTCTTCCGTCTTCTCCAGAAGCACCGGCTGGATAGCTGCATGTTTCTGAACCCATTCTGAGTTTCTCTCAAAGTGCAGAACACTGGCTGCGTTATCCACATGAATGGGACGGGGCTTCCCCTCCTTATCTCTCCGGTTATAGTCATAAACTTTGTAGGTATAAGAACCGATCGTCAAGCTCCCCAGCTCAAGAATCAGCTGATTTCTTCCGGACGCATGGATTGTGCCAGCCGGAAGCATAATCTGACGGCCCGGTACACTGTCTATGGCATTGATATACTCCTGATAGGGGATACTTTCATGCGTCTGCTCAGACTCTCTTGACAGTTCAATGAATTTTCTCCCATCTCCCTTAAATCCACAGTATGTCTTCGCATCATGTCCGGTCGCAATCACGTAGTACGCTTCATCCTGCCGGCCAAATTCATCATAATGGCTGATCGTAAAATCTTCATCCGGATGAACCTGAACGGACATATTGCCATTGCTGTGCCATGTATCATCATAGTTAAAACGGATTGGAAAATAGCCCTCAAACTCCTTCATACAACGTTCTCCCATCATTTCCAGGCCCTTCTTCTGGACAAATGTGGAAAATGGAAAATCAAGCAGGCGGTCTCCCGCTTTCACCACAATACTTACTTCCATGGGGATCATATCGAAAATCCAGGCCACATTATCTGCAATTTCCAGAGGGATCCCCCGCACCTTTCTTATAAATTCACCTCCCCAGATTCCCTCCAGATATACAGGCTTAGCCCGAAACGGATACAGCACCAACGTACCTAAAATCCCATCCATGGTGCTCCCTGACATCATGAGATAGCTGTCTTCTTCATTTCCAAGCAGATAAAAGTCAAGCAGATTTTTTGTAAGCAGCTCTTTTCTAAGTTTTACCACCACTTCAAAATCTACGTAGTAATTTCTCCTCATCAGCAGTGGAAACGGTTGAGGCTCCCTGTCCCCAATATTAGCAAATTTCTTTTCTCTGGCGCGAATTGCCGCTGTTTTCGGGGTGACGTCTACATAAGCACTTACGGTAATGTGAGAACGCAGCATGGCACTCAAGCTACCCAGTCCATATACAAGCATAATATCGTCATTTTCCTCTGAAAATGCAGAACAGACCTTCTCCTGATCGATCAAATCATCGATCGTTCCGCAATACAGCCTGCCAAAGAGTAGAACCGGGTCTTCCTCATAGTTGAGAGGCAGACTCTCTGCCGTTACCGCATGAATCTCCTCCTCCGTCTTATAGAGTGCTTCCATAGGCAGACAAAGTACCTTCTTTCCCTTACTTTCCAGTTCTGCCTCGACTGCTGAGACCAGCGGATCAAACATTGCACTGACATACCCGTCAATACCAAGAACTACAGGGGTCTTTCCCTCTCTCCCAATACAGGCGGCTGCCAGTCGGTCTGCAATTTCTCCAATTTCTGATGATACATCACTCACCAGTGATTCCGGCAATGTGATGTGATTGACAGCCTTTGGATCATCATAAGCCAAAGGCTTAAACATAAAGCTCATGTGCTTCCTCCCTTCAATCCTTTCTATAAAATACGCTAGGTAGTATCCTCCCCTTCTCTTGCAAACCGCGTCTTAACAATTCTCGGAACACACTCGTCATAATTCTGGTTCACATATGCGCTGTACAAGATATCCACCACATTAAACTGCGATATTCTGGAGGACATGGCTCCGATTCTGGAAAATACCTCTGTCGTGGCAACATACAGGTTATAGTCTGCCAGCTTCGCAAGGATGGACGCCTCAAATCTGGTGATAGCAATAACTGGTGTTTTATTGCTTTTAGCCTCTTTTGCACACCGAACTACCTCCTCCGTCACTCCAGAATAGCTGATTGCGAGCGCTACATCCTTTGGTGTCGAATTCTTGGCATGCAGGAGCTGCATATGCCAGTCATCACAGAAATAACACGTTTTATTAACACGAGTAAATTTTAAGTATACATCCCTGGCCACCAACAGAGACGCTCCCATCCCAAACAGAAGCAGACTATCTGCGGAATTGATCAGATTCACACAGTTGCTTAGCGTATTTAAATCCATCAGTTTACATGTGTTTTCGAGAGACTGTATATTTCTATATGTGACCTTCTGTACTATGTTCTCCAGTCCATCCTCTCTCTCTATTTCTCGTGTTTCTTCTCCCCTCGTGTCCTTTCGCACCGCTACTTCACAGAGAAGAGCCTTATGAAATTCCTTATAACCGTCAAATCCCATTTTACGGCATAGCCGGATAACTGTGGAAGCCGAAGTAAAGGATTTATTTGCAAGCTGCTGAATACTGCAGTTGACCGCAGTCTCTGGACTTTCAAGCAGAAGCTTTAAGGCACCTTTTTCCGCTCCACTCGCTCTTGGCAGATATTCTTCCAAACGTACCAGTACACTTTTCATCTGCTTCCCCCCTTTATTTTCATAATAACATGAGATATGTTATTGTCAACTATTTTGCTTTTTAATGATTTTTTATTTCATATTTTGGCTATTATGCACTTGTCTTTATAAAGCTATGAATAAGTTTTGTAACTTTTATCCAATTTATAGCAATAAAAAACTACTAACTTCGTACTGATAGTTAGTAGTTATCATATAAGTGTTTATTTGAAAAAAGTGATGAAAACACATACACTGAACGAACTCTTGAATAGCTCCGCTCTGAGATGGAAATTATAAAAATAAAACCGAGCACCCCAATCACAGGAACGCTCCAAGAAATGATAGAATGGAGATAAAATATCCAACGGCCAGCCTAATTATTCTTCTTTAAAAGGAAAAGCCCCCCAAGGAGTTACAACTCCTTGGGGGATCGCTCTGTGCCCAATAGACACATCTGCTTTTCTTTGCTGGCATTAAGCCTTTTCTTAGAATTTTCCAGCCTTCGCCGATTCCTCAATCGAAACAGCAACAGCAACAGTCATACCAACCATCGGGTTATTTCCTGCACCGATCAGACCCATCATCTCAACGTGAGCCGGAACGGAGGAAGAACCTGCGAACTGTGCGTCAGAGTGCATACGTCCCATAGTATCTGTCATACCGTAGGAAGCAGGACCTGCTGCCATGTTGTCCGGGTGAAGTGTACGTCCTGTACCACCGCCGGAAGCAACAGAGAAGTACTTTTTGCCCTTCTCATTACATTCTTTCTTGTAGGTACCTGCAACCGGATGCTGGAATCTGGTTGGGTTGGTGGAGTTACCAGTGATGGAAACGTCAACGCCTTCCTTCCACATGATTGCAACGCCTTCTGTTACGTCGTTGGAGCCGTAGCAGTTAACTTTTGCTCTTAAACCTTCAGAATAGGACTTTCTCCACAGTTCTTTTACTTCGCCTGTGTAGTAATCCATCTCGGTCTCTACGTAGGTAAAGCCGTTAATTCTGGAGATAACCTGAGCGGCATCTTTTCCTAAACCATTTAAGATAACTCTTAATGGTTTCTCACGAACCTTGTTTGCCTTCTCTGCGATACCGATTGCGCCTTCTGCTGCTGCGAAGGACTCATGACCTGCCAGGAAGCAGAAGCAGTCTGTGGTCTCTTCCAGTAACATCTTTCCTAAGTTACCATGGCCTAAACCAACTTTACGCTGATCAGCAACGGAACCCGGGATACAGAAAGACTGAAGGCCTTCGCCGATAGCTGCAGCCGCGTCAGCAGCTTTCCTGCAGCCTTTTTTGATTGCAATGGCTGCGCCTACCGTGTAAGCCCATTTTGCATTCTCAAAACAGATCGGCTGGATTGCCTCTACCTGCTTGTATACATCTAAACCAGCATCTTTAGTGATCTTCTCAGCCTCTTCGATCGAAGCGATGCCATAGCTGTTTAATACGGAATTGATTTTGTCAATTCTTCTCTCATATGATTCAAATAAAGCCATTATCTTGTCCTCCTTGTTATTTGGCTATGTCAAATTCTGCAGATGGAAAACCGGAACTTCTATGTATGACTCCGGCCTGTCCCATTATTCATGTCTTGGGTCGATGATCTTAACAGCGTCAGCAACACGGCCGTACTGTCCTTTTGCTTTCTCCCATGCAGTATTCGGATCGTCGCCCTTCTTGATGAAATCTGTCATCTTTCCAAGGCTTACGAACTGATAGCCGATGATCTGATCGTCAGCATCCAGTGCAATACCGGTTACATAACCTTCAGCCATTTCAAGGTAACGAGGACCTTTCTTTAAGGTTCCATACATGGTACCAACCTGAGAACGAAGTCCCTTTCCTAAGTCTTCCAGTCCCGCACCGACAGGAAGTCCATCCTCTGAGAACGCACTCTGGGTTCTGCCGTATGCGATCTGTAAGAATAATTCTCTCATTGCTGTATTGATTGCGTCACAAACAAGGTCTGTGTTCAATGCTTCTAAAACGGTTAAACCTGGCAGAATCTCTGCAGCCATGGCAGCGGAGTGAGTCATACCGGAACATCCGATGGTCTCTACCAGTGCTTCCTGAATGATGCCTTCTTTGACATTTAAAGTCAGCTTACATGCACCCTGCTGAGGAGCACACCAGCCAACGCCATGTGTTAAACCGGAGATATCTTTAACTTCTTTAGATTTTACCCATTTTGCTTCTTCTGGGATTGGAGCAGCGCCGTGATGAACGCCCTGTGCCACTGTGCACATCTCTTCTACTTCCTGTGAATAAATCATGTTAAAACTCCTTTCGAATAAGTAATAATTGTGAAAAGTACTTTGTTAAATATATCACATCATACTTAGCTATATTCTCTCACAGAATGTCGAATTTCGCAAGTATTTTTTGGATTTCCCTGTAAAATCAAGGGGGTTGGGAAATCTCCTGATTTATCATTTTTCCTTCCATCTTACGCATATAATTACTAACCACCTGTCAAAGGAGCTTCTATGAAATCGAAAAATATCAGCGCTCTGCTCATTTCAATCATGATCCCTTTGGCTGTCGGCTCTATTTCCGCGCTTATCAGCGGTAATACGATGGCCTACCAGACATTGATCAGGCCGCCCTTATCACCGCCGGCCTTTCTGTTTCCGGTTGTCTGGACAATTCTGTACCTGTTAATGGGGATCTCCTCCTACATGATCTATGTCTCGGGGGATCCAAACACAGGAAAAGCGCTTAAATACTATGCATTACAGCTTCTTTTCAATTTTGGATGGAGCATCCTGTTTTTTGGTCTCTCCCAATATCTACTGTCATTTATCTGGCTTATTGCACTGATCCTGCTCATAGCCGTGATGATTTACCAGTTTTATAGAATCTCCCCTCTGGCAGCCTGCTTACAGATTCCATACCTGTTATGGTGTCTGTTCGCCGCATATCTGAATCTGTCTATTTACCTTTTGAATCGATGATCCGTGTTTTGCCGGTTACGAAAACAGGAGAAAAGGGGAACTGCCCCGCCAGTGATGGTAAATCACAGGTATGACAGCTCCCCTTTCTTCCTGCCGCATTTCCTTCGAAGCTTCCGCATCTCCAGTCAGGTCCATGTTCAGGCTCACATACAGGCTCACATTCAAGCCGCTCCCTCTTTCAATTTTCTGTCCAGCAGCTTTAAAAATGGGAGCATCACCAGTACATAGGTCACAGAGAAAATAATACTTGCAGCGATTGACGCTTTGTTCCGGTGCCGTTTTGGAATTCCCATTCCAAACAGAAACCCGGCAGCACAGACGCAAAGCTTTAACAACGCCACATCACGGATTTTCCAGGACTTTATATATTCGTCCGCAGTATCCAGCCATTGTTTCATCAGCGTGTCCTCCTTCATGTATTTCTTATATTTCCATTATACCATCAGGGACAGCCATAATCCAATGTTTTTTCCTGGATTAACCGATCCGCACCGCAGTCTCCACCGCCTGCCTCACCGCTTCCAGCGCCTGTGCGGGCTGCTGCGCGTCTCCGATCAGAACCGCCTCCGGATAAGCCTCTTTCAGTTCCTCATAAAGACCTCTGACCGGGCGTGCCCCGCAGGCATAGATGATATGGGTAAAGCCGCTTAAAACTTCCTGTGTGCCGCGCCTTTCCACTGTCACCTCTCCGCCGTTTACGGATACCAGCTTTGTGCCTGTCATCATGGTAATCTCCGGCCGGTTCAGCCGTATCATGGCCGGCACTTTGTTGTTCACTACCATTCCCGCGCCGATCTCTTCTGCCATCTCGATCATAGTAATATGACAGAATCCGCGTTTCTGATGCATCAGGTACTCACAGACCTCACATCCAACCATACCGCCGCCTACTACCAGGACATTTCCGCCTGGAATGGCCGTCTCTCCTCTCAATACCTTCCATGCGGTTATCGCCTGCTCCGGATCGATTCCCGGTACCGGCGGGAGCATCTCTCCCGCTCCGGTAGCGATAACCAGCGCATCAGGAGAAAGACGGTCAATGACCTCCCTGTCCGCGACTGTATTCCGCCGTACGTCTACAGACAGCCGTTCCAGTTCATGCTCCAGATAGACAATCCATTTGCTCAGTTCCTGCTTATGGGGCGGAATACAGGCAAGCCGCATCTGGCCTCCCAGTTCATTTTCCCGCTCCAGGAGAACGACTTTGTGACCGCGCACCGCACAGGCTCTGGCACAGGCCATGCCGCCGATTCCGCCGCCCACGATCACCACACGTTCCGGCCTTTCCGTTTTCGTAAGCTCCAGCTCTTTCTCCCTTCCTGCCGCCGGATTGATCACGCAGGAGGCCGGATGGCGTTTCGTCTGCTCTCCCACACATCCGATGGCGCAGGCCGCGCACGGTGCGATTCCGTCGTAATCTCCGGCTTCCATCTTTTTTACGAAGTCGGGATCCGCAATCAGGGCGCGGCCCAGTACGACGCCATCCACCTTGCCCGAATCGACCAGATATTCCGCATATCGCGGCTCGCCTATTTTCCCGACCACAAGTACCGGCACTGCCGCCGCCTGCTTCAGCGCTTCCGCCTCCGGAACGTTGACGCCCTGCACCTCCCCGTGGCACGGGATAATCTTATTGCATCGCTCATACTGGGTACCGCCGCTGATTTCAAATGCATCCACGCCGTGACGTTCCAGGATCGGAACGAGGTACTTCATATCTTCCAGCGTATTGCCCTGTTCGTCCCGTTCACTTCCCGACATGCGAAGAATAATCGGGAAATCGGGACCGCAGGACTCCCGAATCGCATCCAGGACTTCACACAGCAGGCGTGCCCGGTTGTCGAGGCTTCCGCCGTAACGGTCCGTCCGTTTGTTCCTCATGGGTGATAAAAATGAGCCCAACAGCATATACGCGTGTGCGCAGTGCAGCTCGATTCCGTCAAAGCCGGCGCGCTTGGCATCGTATGCGCCTTTTGCGTATTTCTGTATGATCCCTGGAATTTCCTCCAGTGTGACAGCCCTGGCCTTCTGAGCCATGGAATTTAAGTACACGCTGCTGGCCATGGGCGGAATGCCCCGGAACGCGCTGACACTCTCCGGTCCCGGGTGGGTGATTTGCGGGATCACCCTGGCGCCGCACTCATGGATTTTGTCCGTGAAACGGCGGTAGGACGCAATACTCTCTTCATTTCTGAAGCACAGCGTGTTGCCCAGATACGGCACATCGGGATCTACCGAGAGCGCGTCAGTGATGATACAGCCTACGCCGCCTCTCGCCCTTGCCAGCCAGTATTCCTGCATGGTCTCATTCACCGTTCCGTCCGGGCTCTCATATCCCAGGGACATGGGCGCCATGAAAACGCCGTTTTTTACGGTCATGGAACCGATCTTTAACGCTTCTAATAATCTGGATTTCATTGATAATTCCTCCTCTTTTCCGTGCAAAACTCTATGCAAAACTCTATGCGAAACCGGCATACAGGCTTCCTCTGCGGCAGCCTTCTATACCTGCCTTGCAATGTCAAATCCTTCCGCAATCGCATCAATCGCACGCCTTGCCCGCTTCGCATCTCCGATGACAAAGAAATCCGCCCCAGCCTTCTCACTGGCTTCTTCAAGCGCACTGCTGTCTCTCGAAGCAGACCCCACAGCCAGAACCACGCTGTCACAGGCCACGGTCTCCTTCCCTTCCGGTGTCTCAACCACCACACCGGTCTCATTGATTTCGATGCATCGGGCACTTGTGATGATCCCGACCGACTCACCGCCGAGCTTCTGCATCACGGCGATTTTCCGGAGCATTCCCAGATCTTCTCCCGCCTTATCCTTCATTTCCAGCACCTTCACCGGATGTCCGGCCGCCAGCGCATCCGCGGCCTCCAGACCGACCAGCCCGCCTCCGATCACACAGACGCTGCCCTCCGGCTCCACTTCATGCTCCAGCACGGCGTGGGCCTGACAGACCATTTTCTTCCCGCTTCCCGGAAGCTTCAGCTCGATCGGCGCGGAGCCTACGGCCGCGATCACCGCGTCCGGTTTCTCCTCCGTGATAATCTCCGGTGTAAGCGGCGTATGGAAACGCACCTCCGCACCCGACCGCTCCACCAGCCGTCCAAAGGAAATGGCCGCCTGTTTCATCTCTTCCTTGCCCGGAGCCTGGCCCGCCGTGATAAACTGGCCGCCCAGACGGTCTCCCGCCTCAAAAATCACCGGATGATGGCCCCTCATGAGCAGCACCCTGGCCGCCTCCAGGCCGGCCATTCCGCCGCCTGCGATATAGACCCGTTTCGGAGTCTCCGCCTTTGTAAGCTTCCACTCCTCCTCGCGACCCAGACACGGATTTCTCAGACATGTGATAAACGGTCTGTTCCTTAAATCGCAGAATCCGTCGTAGCAGCCCTGGTTGCAGCCGACGCAGTGGATGATGTCCTCTGTCCTGCCCTCCCTCGCCTTGTTGCAGAACTCCGGATCGGCCAGCTGGGCTCTCCCCATGACGACCATATCGGCCTTATCCTCTTCGAGGATGGCTTCCGCCTGCTCCGCGGTGTTGATCCTTCCCACGGCAATCGTCGCCATCTTCGTCTCTCTTCTGATCCGTGCGGCGTTCTCCACATTAAAGCCTCTTGGAATATCGATGGGCGGAACCTCATAAACGGATCCGGCCGTGATGATATTTCCCCTGGATACGTCTAGTACATCCACTCCATTTTCCCCGGCTATACAGCAGAATTCGATGATTTCTTCGATGGTAAGCCCGCCCGGCAGATAATCATCGTGAGCGTCAATACGCATGAACAGCGGCATTTCCTCCGGTATGGCGTTCCGAATCGCCCGGATACATTCAAGTGGGAATCTCGACCGGTTCTCAAAGCTTCCACCGTACTCATCCGTCCTGTGGTTTAAGCCTCCGCTTAAGAAGGAATGGGGCAGATAATTGTGCGCGCAGTGGAATTCCAGACAGTCGTATCCAGCCTCGACACAGCGCGCCGCGGCCTTTCCGTAACACTCCACAATTTCCTGTATCCTGTCTGTTGTAATAGCCTTAAGCTTCTTACCCGCAAACTCCATATCATTAACCACCAGCATTTCTGCCCTGGGGTCAAACGTCGTGGCGATTGAGCCCTGCCACAGCTGAATCGCCGCCTTTCCGCCGTTCTGGTGGATGGCATCCGTCAGCTTCTTATGCCCCCCGATCAGGCTGTCGTCACTGATGGATACAAAGTGTGCGGGAGCGCTGGGCGTATGTACCGCAGCCACCTCCACGATGTTTAAGCCGCAGCCGCCGGCCGCTCTGGCCGCGTGATAGGCCACAAGCCTCGGAGTGATCTCCCCCTTTTCCCCCGCCATACGGGTTCCCATTGCAGGCAGGACCACCCTGTTTTTCAGCTCCAGACCCCTGATCTGAATCGGAGAAAATAATCTGTCATACATAGAAAAAACCTCCTTCGCATATTGAACATGATACTTTCATTATAGCAAAGAAGGGCTTCTCCTTATATTCACATTATAAAGTTTTATTATCATTTTTTGTCAGGCTTTTCTCTCATCACTTCCCGGTACTCCTCCGGCGTCTGGTTCATCCACCGTTTAAAATGCCGCTGAAAGGTAGACTGTGAGTTAAAACCGCACAGAGAGGCGATTTCCAGAACCGTCCTGTCCCCTGTCCGCAGAAACGAACAGGCATAGGAGACGCGGACCTGGGCCAGCAGCTCTTCAAAGGGATTTCCAAAGACCTGCCTAAAGATCTGCTTCACCGTATACGGCTTCATACAGAACTTCTCACATAAATCCTCCAGCCGTATATCCTCGAAAAAATGGATATGGATATACTGAAGAAACTGCATTGCCGAACCGGCGCCGCTTCCCGGAACCATGGTTCCGATATACTCCGTCTGATACTCCCGCGGAGTCACCCCGCAGTACTGTTTGAACACCTTGTAAAATGCCGCGGCAGAAGAGAAATTCAGCTGATCGCCGATATACTCCATGGACAATTCCGGAAAATGCAGCAGCGCGCAGGCATTGATCACCTTTCCAAACTGCCTGAGCTGGAAAAATGTGAATCCGCAGGCTTCCTTGATCCTCCGGTTCATCGTCTCAGGGCTTATCCCCTCCTCAGTCATGTCCTCCAGCGTGATATCCTCTCCCGTTGCCAGAATCACTTTCTCGATGATGCTCCATACCGTCCGTTCCTTCCGGGACGCCTTACCGATTTCCTCATAGGCATACCGGCAGTAATAGGCGTGCAGCTCGAGCGTCTTGTACTCGATCATGTTAAGCCGCTCAAAACGCGCTTCCTTTGCCTCACGAAGAAGGCTGCGCACCAGCGCCTCCACCTCTTCCTTCTCTTCCCCGGAAAGTCTCACCATGGGCTTCGTATCGTATACCAGCCTGGCATTGGCGTGCTTCGGGTGCTTTTCCCAGCTCATATACATAAAAAGCCCGATGTGGAACCGGATCACCGCCACATCGAGCTTTTCCTCCACCGCTTCCACATGGTGGAAGTGGTGGGAATACATGCAGAACAGACTGCCCGGCACCGCATCGTAGGCATATCCGTTTACCGATATGGCGCCCTTTCCGGACAACACATAGAATATCTCCACACGCTCGTGGAGATACGGATCGGTGGGCCCGTCGATGATTCTGCGCTCGATCCCGATCTCCTTCTCCACATAGTTGTCGTAATGGTTGATCCCCGTGTACCAGTCGTTCTGCCGTTTCATAATTTTTATAATCTCACCTTATACGATTCTTCTGACCGATAAAATCGTCCTGTATGTAGCCGTACCTACCTTAATACCAGTCGTAGGCGTACTGGCGTGAACAATCTGTCCGTTTCCGATATAGATCGCGACATGGCCGGCGTAGCAGATTAAATCACCGGGCTGCGCCTCCGAATAAGAGACCTCACGTCCCGCAGAACGCTGCTCCGAAGAGCTTCTCGGAAGTGAGTAGCCGAAATGCTTGTATACCTGCTGCACGAAACCGGAACAGTCGGCTCCGTTCGTTAAGCTTGTCCCTCCGTAAACGTAGGGATTACCCACAAACTGAAGGCCATAATCCGCTACCGCGCGACCTTCTGCCGATCCGCCGCTGCTCTTTACCGCAGCCGGGCCGGTGTACTTGTCGTTAGCCGATGTCTTCTTCGAAGTACTCGTAGCCGAACTCTTTTTCTTTGCTGCTTCCGCTTCCGCTTTCTTTCTTGCTTCCTCGGCCTCCCTCTTCTTTCTGGCCTCTTCCTCTTTCGCCTTCTGAATCTCCTGGTTCTTCTTCTCTACGGTCTTGGCATAGGCTGCCGCGTCACTCTTTGCCTGGGCTAACTGGGAGTCAAAATTGCTGACTTCCTTCTTCTTTTTAGCAATCGTCGTCTCCAACTGGGATTTCTGGCCCTGAAGCTCCAGCTCCATTACCTCCATCTCGGCCTTGTCATTCTCCAGCTGCGCCTTGTTGTCAGCCACCTGCTGCTTTGTCTCCTGATACGTATCCAGCATCTTCCGGTCATAGGAATAGATACTCTCCACATACTCCGCTTTGTTTAACAGATCCGCCATACTCTTTACCTGAAGAAAGATATCAAGGTACTCCGTATCGCCCTTCTCATACATATACTGAATCCGCTTTTTCATAGCAGCATACTGCTTTTCTTCTTCTTTTTTAGCTGCCTCGTAATCGATTTCCGCCTGCTTGATGTCGGCTTCCTTGTTGGCGATATCCGTCTCGAGGAACTGAATATCGGTAAGAAGCGCCGTTAAGTCCGAGGTCAGCTTTGACACCTGGGCGTTGGCGGCTTTTTTGTTGGCTTCTGCCGCTTCCGCCTTCTTCCTGGCGTCATCCAGCTTCTGCTGAGCCTCTTTCTTCTCTTTTTCCGCCTTGGATGTGGCCCACGCGGGAACTGTCTGTGTACATAGCATACTTCCGATTAACAGGCTGCAGCCGAGTCTCCTCAGCCACTTCCGAAAATGATTGCTTCTTAACTGTATTTTTATATTCATCGCTGGTCCTTCGCTCTATTTTCATCTGGAATTTTATGTAGAAATACTCTATCTCTTATGTTAACCGAAACCATAGGTAAAATTCAACCCTTTTTTATATTTTTTATGATTTTTTTATAATCACGCAGAACATGGCCTCTAAAGCGGCTGTGCTCCGGCATGGGAGTCCGGCCTCCCGGCCTTTTCGCTCATTTTCTGCCCCTCCCGCATGGTTTTCAATTCCTCCAGCACTCTCACCACAATAAAGGTCGCCAGCGCAAAGGTAAAGACATCGGCCACCGGCTGGGCCAGCTGTACGCCCAGAATGCCGCAGATGTTCGGCAGAATAAGGAGCGAGGGAATCAGGAACAGGCCCTGGCGTCCCATGGCTACCAGCGAAGCGTGGAACCCGTATCCGATGATCACCCACGCCTGAAGCGGCAGCGTCAGGATCTGCAGCCGCAGCGCAAGCGTACCGATCCGGATCACCTCTAAATCTTCCCGGCGGAAGGCGGTAATGATCGGACGGCTGATCGCAAATGCGATGATGCCGAAACAGGTCAGCATCGTAATCGCCACCTTTACGCAGAACCAGAACGCCTCCAGCACACGGTCGTACCGCTTTGCCCCGAAATTAAAACCGCATACCGGCTGAAAGCCCTGGCCGAAGCCGATCAGCGCCGAGTTAATAAACATCATAAACCTGGAGACAATCGACATGGCCGCAATAGCGGAATCGCCGAATGGTCCGGCCGCAAAGTTCAGGATCACCGTCGCCACGCTGGCCAGTCCCTGGCGGCAGAAGGAGGGAAGCCCTGCGTGCAGAATCTCTCCGTACATTTTCCCGGTAGGCGTAAATTTGGACAGCCTCATCCGAATGCTTCCTTCTCTGAAATTACACTGGTAAAACAGGATTCCGAAGCTGATCATCTGACTCATCATCGTCGCAATGGCCGCTCCTGCAATCCCCATATCAAAACCGAAGATCAGAATAGGATCGAGAATCATATTCAGGACACCGCCTGTGGTAATACCGATCATGGAATACATGGCATTTCCCTGGGCGCGCAGAATATTGTTCATGACAAAGGAAGACATCATGAAGGGGGCGGCAATCAAAATATATTTGCCATAGTCCATGGCGTATGGAGCGATGGTTTCCGTAGCCCCTAAAAGAAATACGAGCGGCCGCAGGCACATGAGTCCGAAAACCGAGATCAGGGCGCCGATGATCAGGGCCGTAAAAAATGCGGTCGCCGCCGATTTTTCCGCTTCCCCGCCGTTTCTGTCCCCCAGCGAACGCGAAATGTAATTCCCGCTCCCCATTCCCAGCGTAAAGCCGATCGCCTGTATCATGGCCATGGCGGAGAACATGACGCCCACCGCACCGGATGCGCTGGTTCCGATCTGGCTGACGAAAAAGGTATCTGCCATATTATAGATGGCGGTCACCAGCATGCTGATAATCGTTGGAACCGCCAGCCGCGGAATCAGTGTGGAAACCGGCGTTTCGATCATCTGTACAAAGCGTTCTTCCTGTGTCATCGGTTTCTTCATTTGCAAACTCCCCCCTTCTAAACTTACCATGACGCCTGCGCGCCATCCTCCGGAAGCTTCCCGGATACATACAGAAAACAGATAAAGAACAGGATTCCCTTGATCACGCTGGAAATCGTATAGGCCCACCAGATACCGTCAAGCGCCAGCGGCGTGCTGCTTAAAATCATGGCGAGCGGTATTCTTGCCGAGGTAAACACAACGCTTATAACGGAACAGAGCAGCGTCTTCCCAAGTCCGGACAGCGCGCCGACCGTCGTCAGCTCCACACACATGAACATCTGTGAGAAACCGAGGACGACGAGATAGCTGATGCCCATGGGAATAATATCTGCCTCATGGATAAACAGTCCGAAGATCTGCCTCGGAAATCCGATCAGCACGCCCGAACAGAAAAGCCCCCATACGAACATGACGCCGATGGCCGTCATATAGCCTTTCTTCACCCGTCGGTACTGGCGTCCTCCGTAGTTCTGGCCGATAAAGGAATTGATGGCCGCCGCAAACCCATCCGCCGTCATCCAGGAGATGGATTCGATCTGGCTTCCCACTCTCTGCACCGCCACGGCCGCGTCGCCGAAGCCTGCCACGAATCTGGTCAGAACCATGGAAATGCTGGTATAGATCAGATTCTGGACCGCAGCCGGAAGGCCGATGCGGACCATCACCCGGAAATAATCCCTGGGGATCCGTTCCAGGAAACGGACCTTATCGAACACCAGTCTGTCCTTTTTCACTACCACAAGAAATACAATCGTTACAATCATCTGGGCCGTGACCGTGGCCACCGCCGCACCGGCGACACCCATTACGGGAAACGGTCCGACACCGAATATTAAAACCGGATCGAGTATCATATTCATGATAAGCCCGATAACATTGGCGATAAACGGGGTTTTGCTGTCCCCCATCGCCGTCAGAATTCCGGTAATTATCGCATTTAAAAAGGAAAATAATATCAGGCCGCAGGTAATCTTCAGATACACCTGGGCATTGTGAATAATGGCGCCGTCACTTAAACCGAAAAATCCGATGAGCGGACGGGCTCCGAACACCGTAACAGCGGCAAATACCAGGGCAAACAGAACGCCCATCTGAATCGCTCCCGCCGCATACTTAGCGGCCTCCTCCGGTCTCCCGCTGCCGAGAGAATGGGCCACCTTTACCTGGCCTCCCATCTTGGCCAGCGCCACAACTCCCTGGGAAAGCCATGTATACATGCTGGCCGCGCCCACTGCCGCCACTGCGGGAGACCCCACCAGGCCAATCCACGCCATATCCGTCAGGCTGTATGCCGTCTGGACCAGCGCCGTCGCCATAATCGGCAGGGCCAGTCCCGTCAGAGACGTAAAAATATGGCCATGCAGCAAATCTATCTTCTTACTCATATACACCTCAAACGAAACGATATATCATCAGGAAGGGCTGCCTTACTGGCAGCCCCTCTGCATCCTGTTATGATACTTCTATCTGCATTTCTTATTGTAATACTTCTTATTCACCCTGTCCGGATAAGTATTCGTGGATTCCTCTCGCTCCTGCGCGTCCCGCCTCCATGGCAAGAATTACTGTGGCAGCGCCCGTAACGGCGTCGCCGCCTGCGTATACGCCTTCCTTTGTGGTCTTACCGTTTGACTCTTCCGCTACAATACATTTTCTGCGGTTAGTTTCGAGACCCCTGGTAGTGGCGGAGATCAGCGGGTTCGGTGAAGTTCCGAGAGACATGATAACCGTGTCCACTTCGATGACAAATTCGGAGCCTTCAATGGCAACCGGTCTTCTTCTGCCGGAAGCATCCGGTTCCCCCAGTTCCATCTTGATACACTTCATGCCATTCACCCATCCGTTGTCATCGGTGAGAATCTCAATCGGATTTGTCAGGAGATTAAAGATGATTCCCTCTTCCTTCGCGTGGTGTACTTCCTCCGCTCTGGCCGGAAGCTCTGCCTCGCTTCTTCTGTATACAATATGTACATCTGCGCCGAGACGAAGAGCCGTTCTCGCGGCATCCATCGCCACGTTTCCGCCGCCGACAACCGCTACCTTCTTACCTGCAACGATCGGCGTATCGTAATCATCACGGAACGCTTTCATTAAATTACTTCTCGTTAAATACTCATTGGCTGAGAATACGCCGTTGGCGTTCTCACCAGGAATTCCCATGAACATCGGAAGTCCAGCGCCGGAACCGATGAATACGGCCTCGAAGCCTTCTTCATCCAGCAGCTCGTCGATGGTCACCGATTTGCCGATGATGACGTCTGTCTCGATCTTAACGCCTAACTTTCTCACGTTATCGATCTCCGGCTGTACAACGCCTTCCTTCGGGAGACGGAATTCCGGAATACCGTATGTCAGTACGCCGCCCGGCTCGTGGAGGGCTTCGAAAATCGTCACCTCGTATCCCATCTTCGCCAAATCGCCTGCACATGTTACGCCGGAGGGGCCGGAACCGATCACGGCTACCTTCCTGCCGTTGGTCTTCTCCGGAGCCGCCGGAACGAAGCCATTCTCTCTGGACCAGTCTGCAACGAAACGCTCCAGCTTACCGATGGAGATCGGCTCGCCCTTAATTCCGCGGATACACTGGCCTTCACACTGGCTCTCCTGCGGGCACACACGGCCGCAGACCGCCGGAAGCGCAGAGGATTTTGCGATTACCTTTGCGGCCTCCTCGTAGTTGCCTTCCTGAACCTCCTTGATAAAGCCCGGAATGTCGATGGAAACGGGACATCCGCCCACGCACTTCGGATTCTTGCACTTTAAACAGCGGCTGGCTTCCGCTCTCGCCTCTTCTTCATTATATCCAAGACAAACCTCTTCGAAATTTGTCGCTCTGACCTTCGGATCCTGCTCTCTGACAGGCACTTTCTTCATCATATCCATTACTCGTCACCTCCACAATGGCCGCATCCGCCATGATGGGTCGCACCCTCATGAAGTCTTAACAGCGCACGGCCTTCTTCCGTCTTATACATCTGCTGTCTCTTCATCGCCTCGTCGAAATTCACGAGATGGCCGTCAAATTCAGGTCCATCCACGCAGGCGAACTTCACTTCTCCGCCCACGGATACACGGCAGGCACCGCACATGCCTGTTCCATCCACCATGACCGGATTTAAGCTTACGATTGTCGGAATACCCAGTTCCTTTGTCATCAGGCAGGTGAATTTCATCATGATCATCGGTCCGATGGCTACGCAGACATCGTACTTCTTGCCCTGGTTTACAACCAGATCCTTAATCACTTCTGTAACCATGCCTTTTCTCTCATAGGAACCGTCGTCTGTGGTGACGTACAAATTGCCGGCTACCGTCCGCATCTCGTCTTCCAGAATCAGTAAATCCTTTGTTTTAGAACCCATAATGACATCAACGGAAACACCGTGTTCTTTTAACCATTTTACCTGTGGATATACCGGAGCAGTTCCAACGCCTCCGGCTACGAATAAATACTTTCTGTTTTTCACTTCTTCCAAGTCGTCATGAACGAACTCCGACGGATTACCCAGAGGTCCCACGACATCGATGAAGGAATCTCCCGTCTTTAAACCAGCCATTCTCTCTGTGCTGGCTCCGACGATCTGGAACACGATGGTGACGGTTCCCTTTTCTCTATCATAGTCACAGATTGTGAGAGGAATACGTTCTCCCCTCTCGTCCATCCTGACAATTACAAATTCTCCCGGCTGGCAGGCTTTAGCAATCCTGGGCGCTTCTACGTCCATCAGATAGATCTTGTCAGCTAATTTCTCTGCTTTTAAAATCTTATACATCTTCATCCTCCTAATTCTTTTGGTGAATTATACCTGTACGCCTTTCCTGATAGCCTTCCCCAACAATCAGGAGAAATGGTACTCTTATCATCTTACCATCTAATTTCCAACCTGACAATATGAATTCTTAAAAATAAAGGATAAACTTACTGCAGTTCCTGCGGCCTGGTTTGGCTTATTTCTTCTGGTACATCCGGAAACTGTAACACAAATTAAAGTAGGTATGCTCATCACTCTCAGCGGTAAGGCTCCACTCCCCGGACTTGTCTAAGTCGGGAAAATGGGTATCGGCGCTGTATTCGTAGTCGATAAAGGTTGCGTGGACGGTGTCACAGTAAGGCAGGAATTGATCATAGATACTGCTGCCGCCGATGATGAATACGGAGGCCTGGGAGTACTGCTTCAAAAATTCAAGAGTCTCTTCCAGAGAGTGGCAGACGACCGCGCCTTTTACCTGGTAATTCCGGTCTTTTGACAGAATCACGTTGATTCGGCCGTACAGCGGCTGCTTTCCCGGAAGGGTCTCAAAGGTTTTTCGTCCCATCACGATGATTCCCCCCTGAGTCTCCTCCCGCAAAAGGCGCTGGTCCTCCGGGATGGAGACCAGGAGCTGGCCCTGGTTTCCGATCGCCCAGTTTTTGTCAACGGTTACTAATATGTTCATGATAACCTCTTTTCCTGTTTTTCCGCGAAGCGGATCATGCTTCTTCGTCTTCTTCCGCCGCTATCAGCTCCTTTGCATAAGGAAGCGTCATGATCCAGTCGCAGAAGGTGTGCCACTCGGCAAGCTTGTGGTTTCTTCTCGCAAAGTACATATTAATTAAGGATTCATAGTTCATGGTACACGTCCTCATCTGGTTGTAGCTGGACGGGAGCAGTTGGATCATATCGTACCAGTCTTCCTTGCTCTTCGTCTCCAGATAGCGGTTCCGCACCTTCTCTAAATACTCCACCATCTGATTCATGAATTCCAGGGTCTCCGGAGTCATGTGGTCGTGGCTGAAATCATCTATGGAAAACGGTTTGCTGTGAATCTTGTGCATCGTGCTGGTAGAGTTTGCCACGGTGGCAACTTTATAGGTATCGTACTCCTTCCACCAGTACAGCGGTGCGGTGATATCCACGGATACGAAAATCTGCCGGATGTATTTGCGGTGGTCACTGCCTGCATTTCTTAACCGTATGGCCAGGCTCCTGTCATTGGGTCCCAGCACAAAATTACCGTCTTCGTCGTAGCCACTGTCCATACGCCCCCAGCTGTTCATGGGATTTCTCGCGCCCCGGATGGCATTTTCAAAATTCATTACGCTTGTTCTCTCGCAGTTTAACATTCTTTTGTCCTCCGTCCTGGTCTGATTTTATCGATTCGGGCAATTCCTGTTTTTGTAAGTACAGAAAGCAAAATGCAGCCCCTCGTACTCTTTCTCTTCCCCTGTTTCCGTCTCTTCCCAGCCTTCCTGACTGTCGAGATTCACAAACCAGGTGTCAGCACCGAAATCCCGTTTCATCCTGGTCACATACGCGGTATCACAATATGGAAGAAACTGCTCATAGATGCTCTGACCGCCAATAATATAGACATCGTCGCTGTCATACTCCTTCAGCTGCTTTAAGGCATCATCCACACTGCGGCAGACGATGAGTCCCTCGCCGTTCATGGTATCGTCCGATGTCAAAACGATGTTAATCCTGTTTTTCAATGGCTTCGCATCCGGAAAGCTCTGCAGCGTTTTTCTGCCCATAACGACCACTTTCCCTTTTGTAACCGTTCTGAAAAATTTCATATCTTCGGGGAGATGGGTCAATAATTTTCCGTCTTTCCCGATCCCCCACGCTTCGTCTACCGCAACAATCGCTTTCATGTAGTATCCTCCTGTCCTGTTTCTAAACATCATTATATACAAATATTTCTTTTTTGCAAATTATTTTCGATGGTTCGTAAAACTCATTTTCCAATTGGCGTCCGTCTAAGCCAAAATAAAACCGGGTCCCTCAAGCCCCGGTTTTACATGTAAATCATCGGTCCAATCTACTTCTGTGTAAAGCGCTCTAAATACGATTCCGCTTTCCCTCTGTCCATGGAAAAACGTTTCTGCAGCTTTTCGATGATTCTTTCTTCTGAAACACCATCTTCTCTGTTATCCTCAATCAATGCCTGAATTCCTTTTTCCATTCCTTTCTCGATTCCTTTCTCGATTCCTTTCTTCATTCCTTTCTCCATGCCCTCATCAATCAGCATCTGTCCGATCTGTGTCATCCGCATTTCCTCCTTGATCTGCCTTTTATAGGCTTCGTCTATCAGCTTGTCAGAAAACGTCAAAATACCTGCAAGCGCTTCCAAAGCCTGTTTTCGGTCTGCAATTCTCTTCGCCAGTTCTACTGCCGAGATGATCACCGGCTGTTTTTCCTTCTTTCCCTTTACGGTTAGCGGCAGTATCATCAGCTCCATTAATTCCTCGTCGGTCAAACGTTCTCCTGCATCTATCCGCTGCCTGATCCTGTCGTACTGCGCCTTTGTGTCTGCTTCCACCAAAAAGGTGGGTTCAATCTTCAGCACAATGCCTCCCAGATCATAAACCGCTTCCGCATGGTCCACATCTGCCGTGTAGATAACGATCATTTTTATCTGTTTGATACGATCCAGCTCATGGTTTATTGCATAACGCTTTATCACTCTCGCCATATAATTTATGTATTTCACAAAATTTTCCTGGTTATGGGCTGATTCATAATCCATGATCCCGATTGAGCCGTCACTCAGCAGAAATAAATTGTCAAGCCGCAGCTCATTGCTTTCGACCACCGGTAAATTCGTAGGCAGAATATCTACGATTTTTAACTGGTGAATTCCAAAGGGAGCCAGTGATTTCCCCTTAAGCGCCTCCGCCATAACCTTAGCGGTTACATCCTTATTCTGGTATGCAATATCTCCCATATTTCTTCCTTTCTTCTATTATACTTTAATCAACAGGTAACTTCAAGAAAATACGATTACAACCGCATCACCAGCTTTCTTATTTATTCTCTTTCGTAATACAATGGAGTTTTTCGTGGAGACCACTAAGAGATAAAGAATCATTTTCGCACAGGAAAGAACTTCCTGCGGAACGCTTTCATATTACCCGATCACAGCCGGTATGTCAATATGAAAAACAGAGCGGCTTCCTGCAGGATTGCGGAACCGCTCTGTCCATTCATTTCATTCAATATTTAATTCAGATATTTTCTAAGTGTCTCTCTCACCGCACCGGCTCCGGCGATTTCCTCCAGGAACATCGCTTCTGTCAGGCTGCCGATCCCGGCATCATACAAATTAACACCAAAAATATTCTCGTTGGAAAGAATCGGCTTCAGCTGCCCTGCATACGTCTCCGGGTTTCCCGCCTCAACGCCCTGCAGCCATCCCTTAAGTTCCGGAACCATCGGATCGGCCGAGAGCTCAAACGGGTTCAGCTCATCATCCACAGCCAGCAGATAACGGCACCATCCGGCAATCGCCAGCGGAATAAAGGTCAGTTTCTTCGCGTCGCCGTACCGTTCCACATACGATTTGATCGTCTCGCCGTACCGGATTCCCACCTTCTGGGAGGTGTCACTTACGATTCTCTGCGGCGCGTCCGGGATAAACGGATTTGGAAGCCTGTCATAGATGACTTCGTTCACAAAATCCTCCGGGGAAAGAATCTTCGGATCGGTTACCACCGGCATACCTTCTGTCAAACCAATTTTCTCCACCAGCGCCCTGAGCTCGGGATCCTTCATCTCCTCCGCGATCGAGGTGTAGCCGAGAATACAGCCGTATACGGCCAGCGCCGTATGCAGCGGATTTAAGCAGGTGGTTACCTTCATGCGCTCCACCCTGTTTACCGTATCTCTGTCTGTCATATAGACCCCCGCTTTTTCAAGCGCCGGTCTTCCTGCCGGGAACTTATCCTCAATCACCAGATACTGCGGCCCCTCCGCATTGACAAACGGTGCGATATACGTCCTCTTAGACGTGATCACCGGGTGCATGGCGGCGACTCCGTCGGCCTCCAGCTGCTCCGCCAGGGAAACGCTTGGTCTTGGCGTAATCTTATCGATCATGGACCAGGGGAACGCGATCTTTTCTTCGTTCTTTAAATATTCCAGGAAACCATCGTCCGCAAAGCCTTTTTTCTTCCATTCCTCCGCCATGGTGAGAATGGAATTTTGAAGCTTCTCTCCGTTATGGGAGCAGTTATCCATACTGACAACGGCCAGCGGCGCAGCGCCCTGTCTGTACCGTTCCAGTAAAAGGGCGCAGACGACAGCCATAGCGCCGGCCGGATGCTCCGGCCCATTGTCGATATCGTTCTGAACGAATGGGAAATACGTCCCATCCGCCCCCTTCAGTGCATAACCCTTTTCCGTAATGGTGAAGGATACCATCTGAAGAGATGGGCTTATAAAAATAGTACGCAGGCGTTCCCATTCCTGAACATCAGCGGAATCCGCCTTCACGCCTTCCGCGATCGAGGCGATCACCTTCTTCTCCGTGCTCCCATCTGCCTTTAAGGTGATTAAAAGGGCCAGATCGTCGAACGGCTCATAGATCTTGTCCATGATGTCAAAATCAAAGGTTTCCGCCGCGATGATCCCCGTGTCGGCAAGTCCTTCCTCCAGAAGCGCATCCTGAAGACCCGCAATGAAGCCGCGGAAGATATTACCCGCGCCGAAATGCACCCAGCCCGGCGCCTCTTTTGTCTTTTTCACCATTGCTGCCCTGTCATAGGAAGGAATCTCAATACCTGCTTTCTCCCATGCCTGTCTTTCCTGTAATCCTGTATCTGTTAAATTCATCTTTACACCTCTCTCATTTATTCCCGCGAGCAACGAGCCAGGTGCCATGCCTGCATGAACATCTGGCGATAGCATGCCCCGCTTTATCGGGTACTGCCGGGAGACACCAGGGTCAAATCCCCCGTTGCCTGCGTCGGGGTGTTTACCCCTCACGCAATGCAGTGCTTACCAGAAAATCCGTAGCAAAGCCGTCATTCTTCCGTTTTTCCTCCGCCTCGCCGCTGGTAAACAGCTCCGCGTATTTCTCCACCAGGAACCGCTCCTCATTCACCATTTTATTCAAATGAAGGGCCAACTGCCGGTGCATCCGTTCTTCGTCACGCTCCAGAACGGCCTCCATCAGCTCTTTGTGCTGCTGCACCACTCCGTCGCTGATTCCGGTCTCCGTCAGGGAAAGCAGCCGGATACGGCGGTAATCGCCTGAGTTCGCATGGATAATGTGAGCGCAGGTATCCCGGTTTACTGCCTGGTAAAATATGGAGTGAAACACGATATCCTCCTCCAGAAATCTGCGGCAGTCCCTGTCCTTCACGATTTTTTCCTGTCGGTCCAGAGACGCCTTTAAGGCCGCAGCAGCCTCCGAAGCCCGGTCATTTAAAGCCATGAATTCCAGCATTACCTGTTCTTCCACACAGCTTCTCAGAAAGCGTTCATTGTCGGCTCTCCGGAAATCGATCTTCGATACCATCGTTCCCTTCTGAGGCAGAAATGTGATAAGGCCCTCCTTGGAAAGCCGGATCAGCGCTTCCCTGACGGGGGTTCGCCCCGTCCCGTACGCATCACAGACGTCTTTTATGCTGAAAACCAGGCCGGGTCTCAGCTTTAAATCCAGGATATCCGTTCTGAGCACGTCATACATGAGATCTTCCCGGCTACCCATTCTTTCTGATCGCTTCCCATAAGCCCTGTAAATACATAGCGCCCAATGCACGGTCGTACAGGCCGTAGCCAGGCATCGCATCCTCGCCCCAGATGGCACGGCCGTGATCCGGACGTATACAGCCGTCAAAGCCGGTGTCGTAAAGCGTCTTCATGATTTTATACATATCCATGGAGCCGTCGGAAGACAGGTGCGCGGCCTCCTCGAAGTCCCGGTCGGAATTGTATTTTAAGTTCCTGACATGGGCAAAGGCTATTCTTCCCTTTGCGGCCTCGATGATACCCGGAATATCATTGTTCTGATTGGAGCCCAGGGATCCGGTACAGAGCGTCAGACCGTTGTACGGCTTATCGACTGCCTTTAAGAATTTTTCAATGTGAGCCTTATCCGTAATGATTCTCGGAAGTCCAAATATCGGCCACGCCGGATCGTCCGGATGGATTCCCATACGGATGTCGTATTTCTCGCAGACCGGCCCGATGGCTTCCAGGAAATAAACGAGATTGGAGAACAGCTTCTCCTCATCGACCTCCCGGTACATAGCAAATAAATCTGCCAGCCTGCCCATACGCTCCGGTTCCCATCCCGGCATGACATAACCGGCTGACATGGCTTCGATGGATTCCCTCATATGCTCCGGGTCAATCTTGTCGATGATATCCTGATTGTAAGCGAGAACCGTAGAGCCGTCCGCCCTCTTTCTGGCCAGCTCAGAACGTGTCCAGTCAAACACAGGCATAAAGTTATAACACACCATATGAATGTCTTCCTCGCCCAGGCGTTCCAGCGTCGTGATGTAGTTGTCAATATAGAGGTCTCTGTCCTTTACCCCTGTCTTGATGTCGTCATGGACGTTGACTGATTCAATTCCAAGAATGGAAAGCCCCGCATCCTCGACGGTCTTCTTTAAGCTTCTGATCTCTTCCCTATCCCAGACTTCTCCCGGCTGTGTTCCGTAGAGTGTCGTGATGACGCCTTTCACGCCCGGAATCTGACGGATCTGTTCCAGAGTTACGGTGTCATAGCCTGGTCCATACCAGCGAAGTGACATATTCATATGATTTTCCTCCTGATGATAAATAAGATTGGTTTACAGCTTCCACTATACTAATATATTAGTACTAATATATTAGTTTGTACAGAGGATTTTTAACGGAATTCCACCTGTTTTTTTATGAAATATGTCTAAATAGCTTTCGCCATTTGCCCACCGGATATGTATAGAAGCTTATTTTTCAGGAATTTTATACGTTTTGCTGCGAAATCCGCTCAATGCGAAAGCCGGGCTGCTTATCTCTCACGGTATTTACCGCCGGCAGCTCCTCCCGGATTCCCGCCATCTATCAGACTCCTACTGCTTATCCGCAATCTTCGACATTAACATACCTGTGATCCCCATTAATGCCAGTGCCGGCAGACAGCTGATCACCATCACAAAAAATCCAAACAGCCCCTTGAAATGGCTGATAAAAATCAGACTCTCCGGCAGTGTTACCTTATCATAGATCCACTGGATCAGTTCCGGGGCCTTTAGTAAAGAAATATCCATCAGTCCAATCTCCGCCATCAAAAATGCGGCAGATATTAAAAGAAAAGAGATAACCGCTGCCTTCTCTCCCTTACTTTCATCCTGTTTTACAGCTTCTGTGCTCATGTTTTGTCCTCCTGTCGCAGTCTTTTCTGTTACTGAACTGCATTATAAAGCCGGACTGTGTCTATTTTGTGAAAATTTTATTATTAAACTGTGTTCTGGATTTCCTACTTCCTGATATAAGCGCTGGCATTATCATTTCATTATGCGCATTTTTAACAAATTTTCTAAAATATGAATTTTCTTCTTACATCCGCATTGTCCGATCGGTTATAATGATTCACGGCGGAAAAATCTTACCATTTCCGTTTTATCCATGCGTGTTTAATCAGAATAGATGTAAATCCAGCAATAACTGCGTGTAATCTATAAGCGGGAATCTTCCGCTTTGATTGCGCGCAGTTTTTATTCATAAGGAGTGATTATCTATGACAGAGACAAAACGAGATGCAAACGCCTATCTTGCATCAGAACCCATCGGCAGGCTGCTGCTGAAATTTTCAGTTCCCTGCGTACTTTCCATGCTGGTCAGCGCCCTCTATAACATCGTGGACCAGATCTTTATCGGGCAGAGCGTCGGTTACCTCGGAAATGCGGCAACTAATGTCGTCTATCCGTTCACCGTGACTGCTCTGGCCCTGGCCCTGCTGGTTGGGGATGGAAGCGCAGCCAAATTAAGCCTCTCCCTCGGAAGCGGCGACAAGGAAAACAGCCACAAATGCATCGGTAATGGAATTCTGGCCACTATAATCATCGGCCTCCTGCTGACCGTGACCGGCTTTCTGTTTACGGATCAGATTCTCCGCCTGTTTTGAGTGACAGAGGCCAGCTATCCCTATGCCAGAGAATACATGGAGGTCATTCTGCTCGGAATCCCCTTCTATATTTTCGCCTCCGGCATGAATGCGGCGATCCGGGCCGACGGCTCCCCCGCTTATTCCATGTTTTCCACCGTAATCGGTGCCGTGCTGAACCTGATTCTGGACCCTGTCGCCATCTTCGTATTTCACATGGGGGTGCGGGGCGCAGCCATAGCCACCGTCATCGGTCAGGTGGTTTCCTGCTTCGTCACCATCCTCTATTTCCGGAAGCCGAAATCCTTTCGCTTCTCGAAGGCCAGTTTTCTTCCGGATGGCCGGCTGCTGAGGCAGATCGGCCAGCTGGGCATCTCCAGCTTTATCACGCAGATTGCCATTGTCATCGTCATGAGTGTGTCCAACAACATGATCGGGCTCAAGGGGCCCCAGTCCATTTACGGGGCCGATATTCCCCTTTCCGTTGTCGGGATCGTTATGAAGGTCTTTGGCATCGTCATTGCATTTTCCGTGGGTATCGCGGTCGGCGGCCAGCCTATCGCCGGATATAATTACGGGGCCGGTAATTTTAAACGGGTCTTCGATACGTATCGCCATATCATCGCTGCCAATGCGGTGATCGGCATCATTGCCACACTGCTCTTCGAATTCTGCCCGCAGGTCATTGTCAGCCTGTTCGGCAGCGAGAGCGGTCTGTATAATGAATACGCTAATATGTGCTTCCGTATTTTCCTGGGAGGCATCCTGCTCTGCTGCGTACAGAAGGCCAGCAGTATTTTCCTGCAGTCGATCGGAAAACCGGTGAAGGCGACTGTCCTTTCCCTGTCCAGAGACGTCGTCTTCCTGGTTCCGGGCGTCATCCTGCTCTCGATGGCCTTCGGCGTCACGGGAATGCTGTGGGCGGCCCCTATTGCCGATGTGCTTTCTCTGATTCTTACAATTATTCTTGTCTCACACGAATATAAATGTTTAAAGCGAATGGAGGTCAGAACACATGAATCATCGAATCATCACCATCAGCCAGGAATTCGGCAGCGGCGGACGTACCATAGGAAAAATGGCGGCTGAAAAACTGGGAATCCCCTACTACGACAAGGATCTGGTCAAGAAAGTGGCCGTGGAGACGGGCTTTGATGAATCCTATATCGAGAAACAGGGCGAGGATGCTCCCTCGAATAGCATCTTCGGATACGCCTTTGCCGCCAGAGGAATGAATGGAGCCATGAACGGGATGTCGGCCGACGATTTCCTTTGGGTAATCCAGAGAAATGTCATTCTGGACCTGGCGGAAAAAGGCCCCTGCGTTATCGTAACCGGGCTCACGAATCTCCGCCCGGAGAACGCAAAAGGGTAATACACCGGAGCACTGCAACCGGCACAGAACAGAAGAAACCGCTGTATCAGTATTTTTATCTGCTGATACAGCGGCTTCTTCTTCGGTTAAACTGACCTTCCAAGCACTTCTGCCTGGCTTAAATATTCGCTTTCCTTTATCTCCTCACGGCTTCCGCAGCCGAGAGCCAGGACGCTTCCCGCATTTTCCCAGCGAAGATAGCGGCACATCACATCAAATGTGGCGCGTATTCCTTCCATGGCCCAGTCCTCACTGTCGGCTCCTGCCGCGAGCAAATAGGCCATTTTGGCTTCCGCCCTCAGTTCGGAGTTCATGGCGTAGAAGCGGTCAATCACCTTCTTGATCTGCGAGGTAAAGCCAAAGTAATAGAGCGGAGTCACAAATACGATCGCATCTGCGTCGGAGAGCATCGGGTATGCGTCCGCCATATCGTCATTGTGGATGCAGATTCCGTTATTCTTCCTGCAGTAATTACAGCCCAGACAGGATTTAATATCCACATGGGCCGCGTCAATCTCCTGGACAACATGGCCAGCCGCCCGTGCTCCCTCCTCGAATTTCTTCGCCAGCAGCGATGTGGTGCCTTTTTCATGAGGACTTCCCTTAATGATAAGTACATTCATGCAATTCCTCCCTCTTCGGTTTGATCACGGAAATTCACGCAATACTTATCTTCATCTTACCGCCGGACAAACGTTAAGTCAATAGATCTTCCATCAGCTTCATGTTCCCTTCGGAAAATACCTGGGGATACGGGAAGCTTATTTATAATCTTCATAAACACATCTCCTTTTTCAGACAGGGCCTACTCACCCTACGCTTCCAAATACACCCTGAGATTCCGGATGTCCTGTTTTGCACGAAGCCGCCTCAAGGCTCTGGCTTCAATCTGGCGTATCCGCTCGCGCGTCACATGGTACTTCTTCCCCACTTCCTCCAGCGTCCAGATCCGCCCATCCACAAAACCAAAACGCAGCTTTAAAATCTCCTGCTCCCGCTTGCTTAAATGGCCCAGAGCTTTCTCCACCTGATCGTGAATAATGCCTGCCTCCACCTGCTCATACTGTTCCGGCGCAGACTTGTCCGACAGAAAATCGATGACCTGGGAATCTCCCTCCTCTCCCACGGGCGCATCCAAAGAGACGGTATCCCCATAAAGCTGAAGGATATTTTCCACCTTCTTCTCCGGGATTTCCAGCATAGCGGCAAGCTCACGCGGCTCCGGATTCCTGCCGTTTTCCGATAAGAACTGTATGGATGCCTTCGTTAAGCGCCCCATCAGTTCCTTCGTATGGACGGGAAGACGGATGGTGCGCGCCTGGTCGGCAATCGCTCTGGTAATGGACTGGCGAATCCACCACATGGCATAGGTGCTGAACTTATAGCCCCTGTGGCAGTCGAATTTCTCTACCGCCTTCACCAGGCCAATGTTCCCTTCCTGAATCAGGTCCAGGAAGGACATACCGCTGCCCTTCACATATCGCCTGGCAACGCTGACCACCAGACGGAGATTGGCGCGCACCATGCGGTCTCTCGCGTCGTCATCTCCCTGCTCTACCTTCAGGGCGAGTTCCGTCTCCTCCTCCGGGCTCAGAAGCCGCACGCCTCCTATTTCTTTCAAATAGATATGGACGGAGTCCTCATGGAGATATTCGTCCTCCTCGCTAAACGCAGGCAGCTCCGGTCCTTCGTCTTCAAAATCGAAAGATTCCGCCTCTTCCAGCCGGCAGTCCGCCAGAGCTTCTGCAAAGCAGTCGTCTGGCGACTCTGCCTGTTCTTCCGTGAGTATTTCCCTGAGTTCTGCTGTGTGTTCTACTGTGCATTCTTCCAGATGTTCTGTGTGTTTCTCCGCATTTACTGCTTCATGTTTTTCAGGACTATCCAATTTACGGCCTCCTCCTCTCTTCTCTGATACAGTCGTACCTGGCCTTTAAGCGGATTCCATTTCCCTTACTCTCCGGCCGATCAGCTCTTCCACCTGGTCTTTTTCCACTCCGAGAGCCGCGGCAAATTCGCCGTATAAGAAGTCTTCCGCCAGTTTGAGATATAAGTCGTCGCGCGCCGTATTCTTCCGTCCCTCGGCCAAACGTTTCTGCTTCTTTAAATACAGGGTCTTGATAATCTGCATCCAGCCCATACAGTCATTCTGCTTCATAATTTCCTTGTATTTTTCCTCACGCCGTTTTTCATCCAGGACCCAAACAGTTTCCACCTGCGGAATCCTGTCAATCAGTTCCAGCGCTTCTTCCCTTGTAATCGCTCTGCGCAGGGAGCTTTTTTCGTTATCCACCGGCGTATAAATGGTATTTTTCTGTGCATAGAGCGGTTCCAGCGTGTAATAAAGCCGTCCCCGTTCCGCAATGCTGAGATCCAGAGGACCGATCGCTTTTATCACACAGATTCCATGATTTCCAAATACAACATGATCATTTACCGAAAACATAGTTTCCCTCCTGAAATTAAAATAGATGCTTTGGAATCTCATTGATTCCAAAGCATCAACGTTTGTTACTGCAGGTATCCTTCCGTACTGTAGGAGTTATACTGCTTCCTGATCTTCACCACCAGGGAGCCGTCCGCTTCCTTTGTCTTCTCTTCAATGACATATTTGACACTGCTCTTTTCCAGCTTTTTGCAAAAGATGGTAAAATCCTGCTCCGGATCAGCCTCCTTCGTCGTATCAAATCTCATGGTCTGCAGTAAACATGCGCTTACAATTCGTCTCATGTTAAAACCTCCCTTTCCTATAGGTTTATTTTAACATTTTGGAAAATAAATTGTCAGCGTTTTTTTACCGTCCGGGAAAAGTTTGTTAAAAACTATCCATTCACAATCGCCTGTATATTGTGCAGATTTACTATGGTTTTACAGTGTCTGGCCAGCTTCCCGGCCATGCATCCGCCGACCGTGTCCCCTGCCTCTGCAGCCTCGTTCACGCTCCGGGCCTTCCCAGCCGTCCAACAGCTTATCCAGCAGTTCCGCCAGCGTCTTCTTCTCCTCACCGCTCAAACAGGAAAACAGTCCGGACGTCATATCTCCGCGTTCCATTTAAAATCTCGCTCAGTGATCCGGACCGCACCTCCAGAATATCCTGAAGCTCCCGCTGGGTAATAATTCCACGCTCTAAAAGCACAGTTAAGATTCTGGCCTGCCCCACTTTCTGCCCCATATTATAATGAAGGATATGGCCGCAGGCGTGCAGCTGGCCCTGAAGCTTTTCTTCTATTACAAAACCATGACGGCACTCTCCCATTTCACAGTTCCTTCCATGGGCTTCCATGGATCTGCCTCTTCTATGTTCCCCCAGTTCTCTCCTGCCGCCATGATTCTGTCGCCCCTCACCCTGGTGGTGGTTATCCTCACTCTCGTTTCGATTGCTTCGCTCGCTTCCGCCATTGTCTTCATTACGGAAGTACGCCCTCCCTTTTCCGCACTGCAGCGCTCCGGCCTAGCATTGATTTGGACAGCATGGGCATGTTGTTTTATTTTCATCCATATAGAAATCTTCCTGTTTTGTTTATTTATTAATTCGTTACGTTTCAATTTGTTAGGTATGTTTTGATTAGTTAGGTACCTTGTAATTTATTACCGCCAATCACATACATGTAATTGACGATAATTATCATCTGACTTTCATACAATCATCGAAATCCGCTGTCCTCAAGGCATCGCTGCCGCCTCTTCCACCATAACTGCTTCAGATTCTCCAAAAAACCCGCTATCCTTGCTTTATAATACAACATCAAATCAGGACTCCCCAAACCAATATCGTGTAAATTACAACATTTTCCTGCGCTTATGAGCTGTAATAATCGTATAGCTGAACGCATTGACTGTTATGATACAGGCTTCATTCTCCGCATACCAGTTCTTTCCCTTTCTGATTATACCAGTGTTTACGTTTTCAATCACCGCTCTGCACCACGCCACCACATCATCCGTATTCAATGTCAGATTCTTCTTAATCCGCACCACCCCCAAATCTGTGGTATGCAGTTTATCTATGTTCACAAGCAATTCATTTCTATTATCACAATCCATCTTCCTAATCTCCCAGACTACATTTTCAAATATTTTCCGTTCTCATTTCTCCGATCTCATCTCTCCTCTTTCATTCCTCCTCTTCCTCCAGAAGCGTATAATCCCGTTCAAATAATTCCTCGCAGGCCTCCAGCTTCAGCCGGTTCCACTCCAGCTTTTCCAACAGCTTTTCCCTCACAAACCGTTTGCTCTTCTGCCTGTAATGAGGCAAATGATTCTGTTCGATAATGTTCTGGAGCTCCGCCCGCCACAGAATGGCAAGCTGCAATTCCCGCTTCATTTTAGGATTCTGCTGCGCGGGACGCATTTCCTCTATCACGATCTCTCTGCCGTTCACAGAAACGACCAGAACTCCCCAATAGGCCGGAATATGCTCTTCTACGTGTTTCGCGTGCGATCTGCCGATCACGACGTAATTCTCGTCACAGTATTTGTCGTAGTCACGGATCTGCCTCTTCAGACGCTCGTACGTATCCGCATCACTCTTAATCTCCAGCCCCGTGATTCTGCCCTCCGTCACCATCAAGACGTCGGCTCTCGATTTTCCGATGATTTTCTCCTCAAACATCCTTGCTTTCCCGAACCGCTCTTCCAGGTAGTCAAACAGGGGCTCCCTGATATCGCAGTCGTAAAGCAGCGCATCCATTCTTTCCATATCCCATAACCTCATCGTTTTGTCCTACAGAAATTATAGGTTCTGGCTCTTTCCCTGTCAAGAACAGTCGGCTTCTCCCCTCTTTTTTACTGAAAAATGCATAACGGTTCGCGGCCCACGAACCACCTCCTCCGGCAGAGCAGCCGGGCGATAGACGTAATCCAGGACTATCCCCTGATAACCTGCGCCAAACTTTTCCACATATTCAATAAATCCGCTGCTCTCCCCAATGGCTGCGGCTCTCATCATACCTGTCTCCCTGTTTCTTCTCCATTTTCGGATATCCGACCAGGATAATGGCAAATGGCTGCAGATATACTGTGTCTACATAGATTTCCTTTCCGGCAACCCATTTTTTACGTTACCCATTTTATGTCAACCTTTTTATGCTCACTGGTCTTGTTCCCTAATTACATCTGTCTATGTACCCTTCCTTTATTCTCAGACATCCGATTACAAATAATAAAATTTCTATAAACTAAGTGTATGAATTTATAGGATTTTTTTTGATCTATTGTACTATTTTTCTCATTTATTTTTATCGAAATGCACAGTGTATAGTTTTTTTTCTAAAACTTTTCAGACTTTACTTCTGTCATGGTTTTATACAGTTATACACTAATACAAGTGTATATTTTGCAGAGATTTTCTTGTATTTCCTGTATTTGACAAAGCATTTTGTTTTCATTATAGTGTAATCACAGTATCGAGTGTATAATTCAATTGGAGGTGGCAGAATGAAATCAAAAAAAGAAACAGTCTATGACTTTATTAAACAATCAACTGATTCCGGAAAGCCATTAGAAGGGGTTAGCACTCAATATCTGGCCAGAAGGCTTGAAATGCAGCGCAGCAATGTAAGCAGCATTTTAAACGAACTGGTTAAAGAAGGAGCGATCGAGAAAACAGATGGACGCCCCGTTCTATACCGGATTCCTTCGGTCTCAGCCGCAGGTACGGAGAAATCATGCTTTTCAGAACTGATCGGAAATGCAGGAAGTCTAAAAGGCGCAGTACAACTGGCTAAAGCAGCTATCCTGTATCCCGGTTACAGTCTTCCGGTACTGATAACCGGCCCGGAAGGTTCTGGAAAGCGGGAATTTGCAAAGCTGATATCACGCTTTGCCCCAGAGAGTAATGTCACGGAGCAAAATCCTCCGTTTATCACATTCAATTGCTCTCTGTACGCCGAAAAACAGCAAAAAGCCGGCTTAGAGCTTTTCGGCATCTCATCTTCCAAGGAGGAAAACGCACTTTCCTGTCTGCAGCGGGCGAATGGCGGAATCCTCTTTATTGACAGATTGGAATATCTGGACGCAGACACCAGAATACGTATCATGGACTTATCAAAAAATATAGTGAAACACGACATCATTTTAATCTGCTCCATCGGAGAAGAAGGAAATCATTCACTTATTGAAATGTGTTCAATATCCTTTCCTGTCAGAATCCAATTAACGCCGCTTGAAAAGCGACCGTTACAGGAACGTTTTGGACTGATATGCAGATTTTTCACAAATGAGGCCGTGCGGTGCGGACGAACTTTAAGTATTTCTTCCGAAATTATGACCTGTCTGCTTCTCTATCAGTGCCGTCAAAACATCAGTCAGCTAAAGAATGATATGAAGCTTGGCTGTGCCACCGCTTACGCCAGAGATTACCAAAGGAAAAATACGCAGTTAGAGCTCCTACTGTCGGATTTTCCGTTTTATGTCAGATCTGGTTACCTTGAACTCAAAGGAAAGCGGGAAGATTTGAAAAAAACGATACGTGATGGTTACACTTATTTATTTACACCGAATGAAGAAATAAAAACCCGACACCAGCGTTCTACCCCGAAACCCGCTAATATCTATGAATGGATCGATAAACGGACTGGAGAACTTAAGAATCGCGGTCTTGAGGCAGTCGAAATCAACACATTAATCAGTATCGATATTGAACATGAATTTCAGGAATACAGCCAGGGACTAGGCAGCCATATCATAAACAGTGAGCAGCTTGCCCTAATGACAAGCCCTCGTTTAATTGAACTTGTAACGGAATTTATAAATGGGGCAGTGCAGAAATTTGACCGGATTTATTCGCAGTCGCTCTTCTATGGACTGTGCCTTCATCTGGATTCTGCTATCAAGCATTCAAACCGTTCCCGAAAGTTAAACGGCAGCCAGATCCTGGAAACCGCCGAATCTCACAAACGGGAATATGCTTACTGTACCAGCTTTATCGCCAGACTGGAACAGGAATTTAATCTTTCCCTTCCTGTAGATGAAGCCGTTTTTCTCACCATGTTTTTATGTAAAGGAGGTGAACTTCCTGATACACCCAAACCAGTCCTTCTCATCATTATGCATGGATCACATGGTGCTGCTTCTCTTTCTGAAGTGGTCAGTTCATTAAGCGGAACTCAGGTCTGGGCTTACGATATTCCACTCGAACAGGCATTGAACGTAACCTATGAGGGGCTGCGAAGCCTTATCCTGAAAATCAACCAGGGAAAGGGAGTTTTCGCACTGTACGATATGGGTTCCGTTTCGCAACTGTTGGACATGCTTGAGCAGGAAACAGGAATTCCAGTCCAAGGTATCGAGATTCCAATCACAGCTCTGGCACTGGACATAAGCAGGAAGTTACTCTTGAATTCTGATATGGAGGAAACAGCTTCCTGGGCCATACAAAATTACCATGCAGACAGGAAAAATCGAAAAAAAGGCGGCGATGTTATAATTACTCTTTGCATGAGCGGGGAAGGCGGTGCCATTTTAGTAAAAACATACCTGGAAAAAACACTTAAAACCAGCTGTCCCGAGATTATTCCACTGGCAATCAGCAGAAAAAAGGAACTGCTATTAGAGATTGATGAACTTCGCCGTCACTGCCGGATCTTATGCATTATAAGCAGCTATGATCCGCAGATCGTAGGAATTTCCTATATTCCTATTTCAGAAGTCCTTGAATGCAGTGAATCCGATCTCCCGGCACGCTTAAATCTCACTCCGGAGTCAGCTTTCCCTCCGGAAGGCAGTCTGACTACGAATGATTACGATGTAATTTTTGATCATTTGAAGGAACAGTCCACACAGATAGATATCAACCTGCTAAAGCCTAAGCTTCTTAAGGCAATCAGCCATATGGAAACAGCCTCTGTCAACGGTATGACTAAAGATATTAAAATAGGACTTCTGGTACATATATTCTGCTGTATCCAACATTTGACAGAGGGAAGGGAACTGCCTTTAAATATATATGCCCCGGAGATCATAGAACGAAATCCAGAATTATATCAGGCTGTGAAAGAAAGTATGCAGGACATTGAGCGGACCTTTGGAATCACATTTAGTGATATGGAAAATGCTAATGTTATTTCCATTATTAAGCGGTCCCGGAAAGGATAAGGAACAATGAGTGAAACTACAATAGAACATATTGTTATGGAGCTGGTAGTAAATGGGGGGAATGCCAGAAGTATGGCCATTCAGGCCATACGCGCTGCCAAAGAAGGGCATTTTGCCGAAGCAGACCAGTATCTTCAAAAATGCAGTGAGTCGCTAAACACGGCACATAATTATCAAACTGAATTGATACAGGGGGAATTAAATGGTAATACTCCTGCCCAAATCAGCCTCTTAATGATTCATGCCCAGGACCATCTTATGAATGCCATGACAGTAAAGGATCTGGCTATGGAAATCGTAGATCTCTGTCGTAAATTAATGTAAAAGGGGGATGTATTTATGACATATATTACACTGATCTGTGCTGCAGGCCTATCAACCAGCATGCTGATGGAGAAAATGAAGGCCTACGCAGCCTCCCACCATCTGGATGTGCAGATCGAGGCCATGCCGGAGGGAAAGTTCGAGAACTGCGGCAGACATACTGATATCCTGCTGTTAGGTCCGCAAGTGGGTTATCTGAGAGAAGACATGGAAACGCGATACCGACCAGCCGGGATGAAGGTCGCCGTAATTGACATGATGGATTATGGTATGATGGACGGCGGTGCAGTACTTTCCAAAGCATTACGCTTATTATAAAAAGGGGGATACTATAATGGGGATTAATAATAAGATTGAGGCTATGCAAAATACACTTATGAAGCTTACGAACCGGCTTAAACGCAATAAATACATTAATGCGGTATCCGATGGTCTGATCGCCATCTTTCCAATACTTATGGTTGGTGCGCTATTTGCCATTGTAAATAACCTGCAGTATGAACCATTTGTCAATTTTCTGAGCGATACCGGATTAAAAGAAATTGTCAACCTTCCCTGTCAGCTTACGACAGGAATGATTGCGGTCTATGCAGTCTTTTCCATCTCTTACAAACTTGCCGACTCCTTTGGAAAAGACGGCTTAACAGCCGGTTTTATATCGCTGACCAGTTTTTTCATCATTACGCCGCTCACAATGATCGGCGACAGCGGCACGCTGGCCCTGACTTTTCAGTGGACTGGCGCAGGCGGACTCTTTGTTGCCTTTATCATGTCCCTGATTATGACAAAACTGTATATTTTCTTGATCGACAAAAACATTACAATAACACTTCCCGCCGGAGTACCTCCGACCACAATCAAAGCATTTATGGGACTTGTTCCCATGATCATCATCATCATTATCTCAATTGCAGTACGGGTTATCTTTCGCTTTACGCCCTTTGAAAATGTTCACGCATTTGTTTATCAGATTCTTCAGGCTCCCCTGTCCAATCTTGGAAACACCCTGCTTGTATTCCTGCTGTTAAAACTCATTACCAATATTTTATGGATGTTTGGAATTCACGGAGGACTTGTCATGTATTCAGTTGCAGTACCGCTATGGCTGTCCATGGATTATGCCAATTTAGCCGCTTACAATGCCGGAGACCCACTTCCCTATATCCTAGGCTATGCATTTGGCATGCTGTTCTTTCAGTTTTCCGGAACAGGCAATACCATCGGGCTAAATCTTCTTATGCTGAAAGCGAAAAGCAAGCGATACCGTACCTTAGGAAAGCTGGCGCTTCCAGCCGGAATCTGCGGTGTAAATGAGCCCATCATTTTCGGTACCCCCATCGTGTTAAATCCGATGCTGGCGATACCATTTATCTTAAATCCACTCATTAGCGGAACTCTTGCCTATTTACTTACAATAATTGGCATACTGCCACGGCTGAATGGAATATTTATGTTTGGAATTCCATTTGGCATCTCTGGTTTTCTGGCCGACGGCTGGCGTGTTGCAGCATTTCAGCTTCTTATACTGATACCGCTTTCTATTATCAGCTATTATCCGTTCTTTAAAAAAATGGATGCAGTTGCTTACTCGGAGGAACAATTATGAAACAGAATCAATTAACAGGCTTCCCAAATAACTTCCTGTGGGGTGCTTCTACAAGTGCACACCAGTTCGAAGGCGCATGGAATGAGGATGGGAAAGGATTATCTACCGCAGATATACGTAAAACTCCACAAGGGGTTACTGATTACAAGATAGCAAGCGATCATTACCATCATTATATGGAAGATGTTGCTCTCATGGCTGAGATGGGATTCCGGGCATACCGCTGTTCTATCTCCTGGACCCGCATCCTTCCACACGGCAACGATCTTGTTCCCAATGAAAAAGGACTGGAATTTTATGATAATCTGTTCGATGAGCTTTTAGAACATCACATCGAACCCATTGTTACCATCTATCATTTCGATTATCCAGTCTCTTTGATTGAGCAGTATGGCGGCTGGATATCCCGCCGTTCCATAGACGATTACGTACATTACTGCCGTATTCTGTTTGAGCGGTATGGAAAAAAGGTAAAATATTGGCTGACTATAAATGAACAGAATATGATGATCGTCTACGGCCAGTCTTCTGTTGCCAGTCTCTTCTACGGAGAAAAGATAAAAGAACGGAAAACCGTTATGAACATCAATCATCACATGTGTATTGCCCAAGCCAGGGCTATGGCCATATATCATGAGATGAAACTGGGTGGTTTGATTGGACCCGCCCCTAATATTACAGCCATCTATCCGGCTTCCAACCTTCCGGAAGATTCGCTGGCCGCTATGAACTACAGTGAATTCCGCAATACCCTGTATCTCGATCTTCTGGTAAATGGCGAATATCCTTCTGCACTCTGGAAGTATTTGTCCGACCGGAACTGGCAGCCAGATATTCTTCCCGGAGATATGAAGACCATTGCGGACGGTAAACCTGACTGGATTGCCTTTAACTACTATTTCTCAGAATGCGTACGGGCCTATCCGAAAGATAAGGCATCACAACGGTCTGAAAATACTGATGACCCAAATGTAACTTTTATGGCTCAATCCGGCGATAAGCCCAAAATTGCGGAGAATGTCCCCAATACCAGTCTGCCTCAGACAGCAAGCCATATGGCGATTGATCCTGTCGGACTACACATTGTGCTAAGAATGCTTTGGGACCGGTACCGTCTCCCACTGATTATCACGGAAAATGGCTGTGGAGTTCCCGATACGCTGGAGTCCGACCAGACTATTCACGATAGCTATCGAATCGAATTTCTGGAAAAGCATCTACTTTCCTGCAGAAAAGCTATTGAAGAGGGCGTTCAACTTATTGGTTACTGTCCATGGAGTGCTATAGACCTTGTCAGTACTGGCGAAGGCTGTTCGAAACGTTATGGTTTCGTCTATGTCAACCGGGATGAATTTGATTATAAGGATTTACGCCGCATCCGAAAAGACAGTTTTTACTGGTATCGAGATATTATTCGTGCCAACTCATTAGACGCAGACAAACAGTAGCGAGGCAAAGTAAAAGGTGTCGCAGAATCACTATTTTCTATGATTCTGCGGCACCATCTGCCTTCCTCACGCCTTCACAGCCCATCTCATCTTCGTCGACCGCGCCCGTCCGTTCCTCAGGCACTCCTCCGCCGACGGCCGTATCACCTCATCCGCGATCTCACTGTAAACGCCTTCCTTCTTCAAGCGTTTAAAGGATTTCTTCACCAGCCTGTCCTCGCCGGAGTGAAAGGTCAGGATCGCCACACGGCCTCCCGGCGCCAGCACGCCCGGAAGCGCCTCTAAGAATGAGTAGAGCACTTCAAACTCGCTGTTCACATCGATCCGCAGCGCCTGAAATGTCCTCTGACACGATTTTTTCACCGCTTCCTTCCGGTCCGCTTCCGGCACTGCTGAGAGAGCCCTCTCAATAACCTGGCGGAGGTGCGTCGTCGTATCGATCTTATTGCCCTTTTTAATCTCCAGGACGACTGCTCTGGCGATCTCCTCCGCATACGGCTCGTCCGCATTTTCCAGAAGCATACCCCGCAGCTCTTCCTCGCCGATTGTACGCAGGCGCTCCGCGGCCGTGATTCCCTTCTCCGGATTCAGCCGCAGATCCAGCGGGCCCTCGGTTTTATAAGAAAATCCGCGGTCGGGATTGTCGATCTGCATGGAAGATACGCCGAGATCCGCCAGCACAAAATCGAACGGGCCCACCTCGGCCCCCACGCGGCCGACATTCGCAAAATTCTCCTGAATTATCGTCAGTATTTCAGGGCCGAAGCCCTGGCTCTGTAAGCGTTCCCGTGTCTTCACAAGCTCGATGGGATCGATATCAAGGGCGTAGAGATGGCCCTCCGACTGCAGGCACTTTAACATTTCCCGGGTATGGCCGCCGTAGCCAAGCGTGGCGTCAAGCCCCTTCTGCCCCGGCTTGATCTGAAGGAAATCGAGGATTTCCTGCACACAGATCGAGATATGCATCCCAGCCGGCGTACTTCCCTTGCTCACCACCTTCGCCACGGTATCGGCGTATTTCTCCGGCTGAAGCTCCTTATATTTTTCCTTATAATTTCTCGGATGAGTCCCTTTATACCGGACCCTGCGTTTATGTGTCTGCTCCTGATTCTCCATTTGTTCCTTCCTCTCTCCTCATATTATCTTATCAAAACCGCCGCTCCAGCGCCCTTATCCGGCCTGAATCCCCGTTTCTCCCGGATACAGAACCGTCCGGTCCTCCGCGCTGTTTAACGTTATAATCCACAGGGCGCCATCGCTTTCATTCAGCCAGATCTCGCCATTTCCCACGACTACTCCCCTATAGTTCCACCAGATGGAATCCTCAGCCATAAACTGACTGAGGCGCTCCTTAAAGTCTTCCGTGAAAATCTCATCGTAATACGTTAAAAATGCCTCCGGACTGGCGGAGTCCGTTTTTGCACCGGTTCCGGCTTCCGCCGTTTTATCGGCCCCTTCCCCCTTGACGGGGGCTGTCCGGTTTTTTACAAAATCCATAATCGTGCTGATATTCTCGTTGGCGTGTGCCTCATCGACCGCTTCGGACAGTTCGGTGTCAATCACAAATTTCGTTCCGTCGCCCATAAAGATTCGCGTAGTGGGAAATGGAACCGCCGCCTGCGGACCCGTCCCCATTATATACGAAAGAATAGCGATTACATCTTCATTTCCATCACCGTCAATGTCACGTAAGGATACCATATCCACCGATTCGAAGGTCCACGGTGCACAGCCCTCATCCCATGCCTGAGGAAATTCATATAATATTTCATCATTTTTCGTCAAATAGAACGCGGCATCATCATGAACACGACCGGCAGGCGGCGCATAGGAAACGAAACGGACATCTCCCCAGTTCTTCCAGGTGACATCAAAGCTCTGTCCGGCAATAATCCGGCTGCCATCCAGCGTATGTTCTCCGCCCTCTTCCGCTTCTCCACCGGCACCGGCAGCAGCGGCCTCAGACGCAGAGACCGTCAACGGCTCCGTGGTCTGCGTTTCCTCTGCGGCCGACTGCTCCGCTGCAGTGATATCTGCCGTTTGGCCATGGGAGCAGGCCGACAGAACCACTGCCGACACTGCGCCTGCCAAAATCACGTATTTTATCTTATTTTTTCGTTTCATCCTTATCAAAATTCCCTTCCAGTCCTGCATCCTGTCATTCGATCCCCCGCCAAAACGGGCTTTCTTTTATCCCATGTAGTATAACACAGCCAAACCATGTCAGCAATCCTGTTGTGAAATTTCCCCGGCCTCTGTACCGGAACGCGGCTGCTTCAGCAGCAAAGCTTTCTCAGCACAAAAACGGCGGAGGCCAGCACGCCTCCGCCATTTCACAAGTTTCATTTTACGCAATATATAAAATCTCCGCATCGCCCAGCGTTCTCTTTATTTCCTCCCGCAGGAATTTCTCCGCATCCGCCCTCACCTCCGGCCGATAGCAGTACTTTCCCCGGCCGCGTCCCGTCATGAGTTCCTTGTCGTAAAGCTCCGGCGCAGCCGGAAATGCCTCTCCGTTGATCGCCCGATGCACAAAGCTGTATGTCATCAGGATAACCTCCAGAAACATCTCTCGCTTCATTTTCGGCGAGAGGTGGTCTCTCAGCGTCTCAAGCAGCGTCCGGTATTCCTCTTTCCAGCCCTCCATGATAATGACCGGGGCGATCAGCAGGCCGCAGGGATAACCGGCGTCACACATCCTGTTTACCGCGTCGATCCGCTGCATCAGAGATGATGTCCCCAGCTCAATTCTGCTGATGATGGGCTGCGGATTCACACTCATGCGGAAAATCGCCTTCCCCCGGTGATCCAGGTTCAGCAGCGGATCCACCATGTGAAATTTCGTCGGAAATGTAATATGACCGCGTCCTCTTTCAGCAAACTGTGTGATCGTCCACTCCAGATTCCCCGTAATGGTATTTTCCAGCACAAGGTCGCTGTTGCTGCCGATCTCGAAGGTTTTCTCGGTATCGCTGCTGAAGGACACCTTGATCAGCCGGTCCATCATCTGCTCCCGGTTGACAAAAAGCCGCAGATACGAGCACTTATTGTAATTGCAGACCAGGTAGCAGTACAGGCACATGGCGCTGCAGCCGGAAGAGGTATAGGGAACCAGATAATCGGATACCTTATGGTTCTCCACATACTTATGCGTCTTCCTGATTCCAATGATCAGATTCCGCTTCATCCGCCCGAATTCCTTATTGGACTTCTCCTGCATCTCGGGAATTCGGTTGTGGCTCTCTATGGGAATCCACGGCAGTTCTTTAAACTGTTCCTTTAACTCCTTTCCCAACTGGTAATTCAAGATCTCCGGCTCATAATAAACTTCATTAAAATGCTGCATACCGTCTCCGTTTCCTCCGGCTCACTTCCCACCGGAACGTTTTCTAACAGTATGCAGCAATGGCAAAAAATTATTCTTTTTTTATGGCATCCGGCCTCTATCTGCTCTTATAAAGATCGGCCGTATAATTCTCCATCGGATTCCAGTTTTTGAATTCAAAGTCATCGGCGGACACATCGGCGCCCTTCGCCTTAGCGGCATCGATGGCTCTCAGCCACTCTTCCTGTGTCTTGTCGGAAAGTGTCTTTAACTCCGTCTTATAATCGATGTTCTGCGCCAGAATACCCTGGGCGATTTCCCCGAGTCCCGGAGTGATCGCGGAAACTTCCGCATAAACGTCAGCTGTGGCCGGATTTCCCACGATCGGATCTGGTGCCAGCGCCGCTTCCTCGTTATTTAAATTGTAATACTGAAGCATAACGTCGTCGGTCATATGAGCCTTGTTGGCCGCGTCGATTACCGATACAAATCCACCATCTTCCACGAGGCCCGCCTGATAATCCTCAGAATAGAGCGCGGTTAAATACCTGGCCGCCACATCCGGATGCTTGCAGTTTGCGGAAATTCCCATCCATGGCTGCGCTCCGATATAAGGAAGCTTGCCCTTCATTCCATCGTCCGGTGCCGGAAGCGCCATGACACCGAAATCCAGATCCGGGTTATCCTTGCGCCATGTGGAAATACACCATGCGCCCTGAATGATAAACGCCGCCTGATTCTGTGCAAACAGTGCGCGGGCCTCCGGTGCCTTGATGGAAACGGTATCCGGATGGAAGCAGCCCTCTTTCACCAGCGTATCATAGAAATCAAAGGCACTCTGCATTGCCTCGGAATTCAGCGTATTCTGCCCATCCACCAGAATCATCTGGGATATGTCGCTGCACTTGCCGCCATCCAGGCTGGCCAGGGAGCGAAGCGCCAGCTCCAGACGGTTCGCCTGTGCGCCGCTGTCGATGATTCCAAAATACTTGCCATTTCCGGCGTCGCTTATCTTCCTGCACACGTCGATAAACTCGCTGCGGGTTTTCGGGAGCTGGCTCTCATCGATGCCTGCCTCTTTTAACACATTCTTATTGTAAAATACAAGGGTATTGATGATATTTGCCGATTCCGGAAGCACATACGTCTTGCCGTCAATGGTCGTGATTCCTTCATTCAGAGCGCCATCCGCAAACGTATTCAGGAAATCATCGGATACGTAATCGTTCATTGGCATAAACCAGTTTTCCTTCAGGGCCGCGCTCAGCTTCATGCCGGAGGGAAGCGGGAATAAATCCGGTGCGTTCCCCGCCTTAATGGCAGAAATAACGGTCTCCTTGAACTGATCCGCAGTCAGAACCGTGTACTCGATCGTAACGTTGGAATTCTCCTCCATAAATTTCTTGTGGAAAGCCTCCCTGCGCTCCTTCGTACTGTCACTCCAGTCGATGATCTTTAATGTCACCTTTTCGTCTGTCGGCGTATCCACGGCTTCGTTCTCTTCCTTTGCCTCTGTCACGGCTGCCGTCGTATTCGCGTCATCCTTTGTCTGCACCTTGACTCCGCAGGCGCTTAAGGATCCGGCCATAAGCACCGCCAGCACCGCCGCAAGGGCTCTCTTCACTTTTCTCATAAATATATCCTCCTTTATTTGATTTTCTTAACTCTTTACAGCTCCGGCGATACCATCTACAAAATACTTCTGCAGTGCGATGAACACGCAGATAACCGGTACGATTGCAATGCTGGCGCCGGCGGCGATGCCGGTCCAGTCAACGACATTTTCGCCTCGTAAGGCGTAGAGTCCCACAGCGAGCGTCCGCAGGGACGGATTGTTAAGCGTAATGATAAGGGGCAGCAAAAAGGAGTTCCATGTCCATATAAACTGCATGATCACTACGGTTACCATGATCGGCTTGGCAAGCGGGAACATGACGCTGCCATACGTCTGAACGAAATTAGCGCCGTCAATGGTGGCCGCCTCTTCCATCTCTCCCGGAATCGAAGCATAGAAGCTGGAAAACAGCATCAGGAAGATGACATGGCCGCCGCCCGACTCCGCCAGAATCAGACCCACCAGACTCTGGGACAGGCCGATGTTTTTTAACAGCTCATAGATCGGGATCACGGTAAATACCAGGGGGATCGTGATGCTGGCCATGAATATCTTCATGATTAAGCCCTTTCCCACAAAGGAGTAGCGGCCCATGACGTATCCGGCCAGGGAGGTGCTTAAGAGTACGATCACAACAACCGATACCGTTACGATGATAGAGTTTTTAAAGTAGATTCCGAAATTCGCGTTATTCCATGCGCGGATAAAATTGTCCAGGTTTAAGGACTGGGGAATCAGATTCAGCCCGCTGGCGAAAAATTCATTCTGCGTCTTGAAGGAAGCCGAAATCATCCAGAGAAACGGGTAAACCCACAGAAATGAAGCCACCGCCAGGACTGCGTAGAGGACCGTCTTCCCCACCTTATTTAAAATCGATGTTTTTTCCATATGCCCCTCCTATATCGCGTTTTTCTTCTGAAACGCCGTCTTCACCACATTGCCCACCGTTCCGATCACCACGACAATGATTCCAAAAGTCATGGCTGCGGCACTGGCGTAACCCAGCCGGGGCATTCCGCTGCTGCTGGCATAGGCCGTCCGGTATACGAAGGTAGCCGCCACATCCGTGGAGTAAAACGGTCCGCCATTGGTCATGGTCTGAATCAGGTCGAATACCTTTAAGGAACTGATGATACAGAGTACGGTAATCACGCCGCCGATCGGAATGATCAGAGGAAATACCACATGGAGAAATGTCTGCCACTTGTTCGCACCGTCGATGGTCGCCGCCTCATATACGTCCTGGGATACGCTCTGCAGCGCCGCCAGCCAGTAGATCATAAAGGTACCGGAATCCTTCCAGACGCCGATGAGCACTACCACGATCAGCGCCGTGTTGGCATTGCCCAGCCAGTTTAATCCCCTCACTCCGAAGAGAGACAGAAACTGGTTGATGGAGCCTGTTCCGCCGAAGATGAACATCATGATAATTCCCACGATGGAAGCCGTCGTAATGACTGGCAGGAAGAACACAGTTCTGAAAAATGTGGCGCCCTTCTTTAATATACTGTTAAAGATATAGGCCAGGGCCAGAGAAATCACCAGCTGCAGCGGAACGGCCATGAGCATGTACTTGAAGCTGTTAGCCACCGCATTAAAAAAGTATTTGTCCTGTAACAGCTCTTTAAAGTTGTCCAGTCCGACGAACAGGGCGCTTGATGTCATTCCCGACCAGTCCAGAGTCGAATAAAAAATACTGGAGAGTATCGGATACCCCTGAAACAATATGTAGAGTATCAGTGTGGGAATCATAAAGATCCAGCACCACATGTTTATGCGCCTTCTCTGCTTCTTTCTGCGGTCCACTGTTCTGGCCGGCGAAGCGGCTGAAAACTGTCCTTTCATAAAAAGCCCTCTCTTTCTTCCTGTTTAATTATTTTTTATAATCAATTAGGCATTGCTTTTGCTGGTTACAATATAACACTTTTCCGCATGACACGCAATATAAAATCAATAAACCAATATATTGTCATACTCTACTTTCCTTCCCTATTGTTATATAAAATCAATAAATAAAGTGTTTTTGTTCATTATATCACTTTTAAAGAAATTTTATTGTGCATTTTACACATATATTTTTATTCTTTCTTTTTGTTATAATAGTTACAAAATATAATCAATCAACCAGATACATTACAGGAGGATTTCCATGACGATCAACATTTTATATCCCTCACATTCCGGTTCGCCTGTTGTCTTTGCCGCACAGGAGCTGTCCCGGTGCCTGGCGGAAATAGTTGCGGATTCAATAATTATACTTAATAACCAGAATTGCGGGCCGGATGACGTCACACTGCGGCTCGAATCGCTGGGAAACCCGAAAAACAGCGAGGACGCTTACTCCATCGACGTCACCTCAGCCGGAGGAAGCATCTCGGGTAGCAATGACCGCAGCGTCCTTCTCGGCGTCTACAAATACTTATGGCTCCTTGGCTGCCGTTTTCCCGCTCCCGGCCAGAAGCATGAATACATACCTTCCTTATATAAGAAAGAACAGCTCGCCGCCTGCTGCCGGAAGAAAGCCGCGCTGCGCCACCGGGGCGTCTGTATCGAGGGAGCCAACTCACTGGAGAATATTCTGGACTTCATCGACTGGCTGCCAAAGATGGGATACAACAGCTTCTTTCTCCAGTTTCAGCTTCCCTATACCTTTATGGCCCGCTGGTATCACCACGAGATGAGGTTTGTGT
>OBXC01000289.1_pt1 | contig 46713 bp, 54 predicted proteins | sample 1538111 | NCBI WGS metagenome assembly OBXC01 (sample SAMEA2580137, study PRJEB22360) | human gut metagenome | biome: human gut; feature: human-associated habitat; material: faeces | place: Denmark | collected 2008/2010
TATAAAAACCTAGATATTAAACAAAAATAATAAAAGAAGTGTCCTAATATCTTGCTGAGACAGTATTTAAAATTTGTTTTGGAAATGTGGATTAAAGAGAAGAGTAGGTGAACAAATAGAAATTCTCCGAAATTAACGAGATAATACTTGAAAAATACTTGTCCATCATTTACACTATTTCTATCTGACATCACGGTTCTTAAATCACATCGTTCTGGGGTTCCCCGGTATATTCATTCATACAAAAAGACAAAGGAGAAACAGGTATGGCGTTTGGTTTTATTGATTTTGCAAAAGAGGTATTAGAGGCTTCGAACAGGCCATTATCCGTGGAGGAGATGTGGGTGGCGGGATGTAAACGGGGGCTTGACGGGAAGCTGGGTTCATCCGGAAAGACACCTGTCCGCACGTTATCGGCCAGGATTTACGTTGATCTAAAAAATAATCAGGAGTCGATATTTACACAGATAAGTAAAAGACCAGCGAAATTTTATCTGAAAGGAAAAGATTTCACATCAGACCTAGAAGAAATTCAGGAAACGGATAGCAGCAGGGAGACGGGCAGGTTTCATGAACGGGATTTACATATTCTTCTGTCCAGCTTTGTCTGTGCAGATGAGCATTTTAAATGCATGACAAAAACCATTTATCACGAAGTTTCCAAGAGGGAGAAAAGCGGTAAGAACAGATGGCTGCATCCCGATATCGTAGGGGTTCATTTTCCGTTTGATTCTTATACGGATAATACACTGAAGCTGTTCGATGTGCTGAAGGTCAATCCATATAAACTGTATTCCTTTGAGATGAAGATTAGTCTGAGTTTGTCCAACCTGCGGGAATGCTATTTCCAGGCAGTATCAAATTCAAGCTGGGCGCATGAGGGATACCTGGCTGCGCTGCATATATCGGAGGAACCGGAACTGATGGATGAGTTGCGGAGACTGAATAATGCCTTTGGCATTGGGGTAATCCGGCTGGACGCTGAACACTTTATGCAGAGTGAGATACTCTTTTCAGCGAAGGAGAAGGATTCCCTTGACTGGGATACGATAAACCGGCTGGTGGATGATAACCGGAATTTTAAAAGTTTTCTCAATGATTTGATGGAAGATATCAAGGTCGGGAAAATAAAAAGCAGATATGACAGGGTTTATGAAGACGAGGAGACGGCCAGCAGGGAGTTAAGAGAAAAAGGAATTATTGAATAACAGGAAGGAAAAGAAACAGTCAGATTATTTGGATTGTTTCTTTTTTATTACTTTGACCACAGACAAATTAATATAAGTTTTACCTGGAAGGGAATACTTCATATACATGGAAGTTTATGGTAAATAGGCTCATGCAACGAGCCATAGAAAACCATAGGCATTCTATGAATATGTGCGGTACTGCCGGAAAGGAGAGAGACAATGCCTGAAAATCAAAGGTGTTTATTCAAAATAAATATTTTTTATGAGATGGCAGTTACCCAAAAGACAATTATGATAAATATAGAATATATGTGCTATGTAATAGCAAGCACTTTTAAAAAGCGAATAAAACATCCACCGGGGCATGCCCCATGTGATAGTCATAAAATTTCAGACCGTAGGAAATCCGACCAATGGATTCCTGCGGTCTTTTTTTGCGCTTTGAAAGATGGCAGTCAGTTTTTCTGGCTTTACCGCAAGGCAAAGAGAGGAATGCTGAATGCAAAAAAGAAAGATCACTATCAAATCTGGCAGGGAAGAAATCCAGATGGAGGTTACGGAGGAGGAATACCAGAAGTTTTACCGGCCATGGTGGCAGCAGAAAAAGAAGGAACAGAGGAACCGGGAGGCTATGGAGGCACAGGGATACAGGACGGAGTCTTATGAGGAATGGAAAGAGAATGATATGCGGACAGAGCTTTTTTCGGAGAGCCTGGAGGAAATGATGGAGAAGAAAGCAATGCTGGAAGTTCTAAAGGAAGCGTTGGACAACTTGATGCCGGAGGAACGGGAACTTGCGGAGAAAGTGCTTGGAGGGGAAATGCAGGTTAGTGAGTATGCAAAATTAAAAATGGAAAGCAGGACAACAGTGTCTTCAAGGAAGAAGCGGTTATTGGATAAATTACGGAGGTATTTTGTGGAACAAGGATTTGATGTATAAGCATAAAAATATTCGACAATCTTTTTGCGTATGTCGAAAACTTTTAGAAAAACTTTTTATTTCCCATCGTCACATTCTAAAAAAGTGTCATTACGACAGTGAGAGGGATAAGATTTTAATTTCCCCGGAAAGGAGGCATGGGTGGAATGCAGAACACGACAGAGCTGATAGGCATTCTGCAGGCAATCAGTATTGTGGCGAAAAGCCTGGCACTGAAGCTGATGCAGATTGAAAAGGATGTGGCGGTATATGAATCCGGCGTGGCGATTGCGGCAGGTAAAAGAAAGACCAAGAAAGGGTGGAAATGAGATGAGGAAAAAGATATTTATCTGCAGCCCTTTCCGTGGGGATGTGGAAGGGAACAGCGAAAAGGCGGCGGGGTACTGCCGGAGGGCTTATGAGGAAGGACATCTTCCCATTGCTCCCCATCTGCTGTTTCCGCAGTTTTTGAATGAGGACAGCCTGAAAGAACGGGCAGACGGGATTTCCATGGGAATGGAACTGCTGCTTGACTGTGACGAGATTTGGGTGTTCGGGGAGTCTACCGAGGGAATGGAACAGGAAATACGGTTTGCTGTGGAGCATGGCATCCACATCTGGTTTAAGGAAGATGCGGAAGGAGACAGTGGGGTATGAAGCTGGCGATGGTTGTGACAAAGTTGACAGGAAATGAGGAGAATGACCGGGCGAGGGCGCAGGAGTATTGCCGTTATGCGGCGCACAAGGGTGTTATCCCGGTCAGTGCCTATTTGAACTTCCATGGAATATTTCCGGACGAGCTAGGAGGGGCGGTGGAGCATCTTTTAATCTCCCGGCTGGCAAAACAGGTGGATGAGATATGGGTGTTTGGGAATGAGACAGATGTGGAAAAGAAGAAACGGATGGAAGAAGCCTGCCGGGAGTACGGCGGTAGGGCAAAGTATTTTGACGCAAGGGAGATTGGGGAGGACCTGCTGCTCTGCACCATGTTCTCCGAGGAACTGATTGAGAAGCTGGAAGAAATGGAGGAGTTTTAGGTGGGAAGTGAATTATTGAAGATGGCGGACGGGTTTGCTTTGGTTGCGGAGAGCCTGCGGGAGTTGGCAGGACAGGCTGTGGAAGAAGCAAAGGCGGAGACGAAGCAGGAGAGCAAAACAGAGACGGGTATAGCAGATAAGAACACAGCCGGAGCAAAGGCGGATAAGAAAATAGAGGAACAGAAGGTGGCTGTGGAGGATATCCGCGCGGTGCTGGCAGAGAAGTCACAGCAGGGGAAGTCTAAGGAAATCAAGGGGCTGCTGGAGAAATATGGCGTGGCGAAGCTGTCGGCGGTGAAGCAGGAGGACTATCCGGCGCTGCTTGCGGAAGCGAAGGTGCTGTGATGGGGAAGCACGCACTTTTATCTGCATCTTCTTCCAGGCGGTGGCTGAACTGCACGCCTTCCGCAAGGCTGGAGGAGCAGTTTCCGTCTGATAATGGGAGTGTGTATGCGGAGGAAGGAACCGCCGCCCATGCTTTGGCGGAGCATAAGCTAAAGCGGATGCTGAAACGGCGTTCCAAACGTCCGGTATCGGATTACCAGTGTGATGAGATGGAGGAATGTACTGACGGGTATGTTTCCTATGCCATGGAGCAGGTGGAGCTGGCAAAGCAGAACTGCAAGGACTCGGTGGTGCTGATTGAACAGAGACTGGATTATTCGGCTTATGTGCCGGAGGGCTTTGGGACCGGGGATTTGCTGATTGTTGCTGACGGGACACTGACGGTGATTGACCTGAAATATGGAAAAGGCGTAGCGGTGGATGCCGAGTGGAACCCACAGATGATGCTGTACGGTCTTGGGGCATTGGAGCTGTTCAATGCCATTTATGACATTGACACGGTGCGGATGACGATTTACCAGCCGAGACTGGAATCGGTCAGCACCTGGGAGATTTCTGTGGAAGGGCTGATGAAGTGGGTGGAGGAGGAACTGAAACCCAGGGCGCAGCTTGCCATTAACGGTGATGGAGAATTCCGGTGCGGCTCCTGGTGCCGATTCTGTAAAGCGAAGAATACCTGCAGGGCAAGGGCGGAGGAGTATCTGAAACTGGCGCAGATGGAGTTTCAGCCTCCGGCGCTTCTGTCGGATGAGGAGATTGCAGAAGTTTTGAAGGTGGCGGATGACCTGGCTAAGTGGGCGGCAGATGTGTATGCCTTTGCCACGGATGAAGCAATTACCCACGGGAAGCAGTGGACAGGCTTCAAGCTGGCGGAGGGCAGGAGCAACCGGAAGTATACGGATGAGGAGGAAGTAGCGGAGGCAGCCAGGGCTGCCGGGTATACGGATATTTATAAGCGTTCTCTGGTGGGTATTACAGAGATGGAGAAGCTGATGGGGAAGAAGAAATTTACGGAGGTACTTGGGAAGCTGGTGTATAAGCCGCAGGGCAAGATTACACTGGTGACGGAATCGGATAAGAGAGAGGCAATCATAACAGCAACCGCAGAGGCGGATTTTAAGGAGGAAGAAAGACCATGAATAATGAAAATGTGAACCTGACAAAAGTAATCGTACCCTGTAGATTTTCCTATCTGCACTGCTGGGAGCCAAATGCGGTGAACGGCGGGGACCCGAAGTATTCTGTGTCTGCAATTATCCCAAAGTCAGATACAGAGACGGTGGCAAAGATTAAAAAGGCCATTGAGCAGGCAAAGAAGGATTCTGTTTCCAAGTGGGGTGGAAAGGTTCCGGCGAATTTGAAACTGCCTTTAAGGGATGGAGATATTGACAGACCGGAAGATGAGGCCTATGCGGACAGTTATTTCTTCAATGCCAACAGCAGACAGGTCCCACAGGTGGTGGATAAGAACGTGCAGCCCATTCTTGACCAGTCAGAAGTGTATTCCGGGTGTTATGGCAGGATCAGTGTGAATTTTTATGGTTTTAACAATAACGGAAACCGTGGGATTGCGGCGGGGCTGGGGAATATCCAGAAGCTGCGTGATGGGGAATCCCTGGGTGGCAGGAGCAATGCGGATGAGGATTTTGATGCAATTGCAGATGAGGAAGATTTCCTTGGATAATGAGAGCAGGGCGGCGGGTGACCGCTGCCCGTTATTCAAAATGCAGAGGAAAGGAGTTCTGCCATGGGAAGGATTTTAGAAATAGACATTGAGACATACAGCGATGTGGATTTGATTAAATGCGGGGTTTACGCTTATGCGGACAGCCCTGCTTTTGAAGTGCTTCTGTTTGCTTATTCTTTTGACGGTGGGGAAACGCAGGTGACAGATCTGGCGCAGGGGGAGGAACTGCCGGGAGAAGTAGTGGAGGCCGTATTTGATGAGGCTGTGGTGAAGACGGCGTTTAATGCAAATTTTGAGCGGATTTGTCTTTCTAAATATTTTGGAAGACAGCTATCTCCAGAGAGCTGGCATTGCAGCGCGGTACAGGCGGCCATGCTGGCATTGCCCCGTTCCTTGGAGGACGTTGGGGTGGTGCTTGGATTGGAACAGCAGAAGATGAAAGAGGGGAAGGAGCTAATCCGGTATTTTTGTGTACCGTGCAAGCCCACAAAAGCCAATGGTGGGAGAACACGGAACCTGCCCTGCCATGCACCAGAGAAGTGGGAAATATTTAAGAACTACTGCATCCGGGATGTGGATGTGGAGAAGGAAATACGGAGAAAACTTCAGCATTTTCCGATTTCTGAAAGTGAGATGGAACTGTACTATCTGGACCAGAAAATCAATGACAGGGGTGTTTTGGTGGACAGGGATTTGGTACGGCAGGCGGTATCCTGCGACCTGCTTTATAAGGATATCGTGACGAAACGGGCGTATGAACTGACCGGGCTGGAAAATCCCAATTCGGTGGTGCAGATAAAGTCATGGCTGGAGAAGAACGGCGTGGAGATGGAAAGCCTGTCGAAAAAGGCGGTGGCCGGGCTGATTGAAGAATCGGATGGGGAAGTGCAGGAGCTTTTAAGGCTCCGGCTTCTTATGGCGAAGACTTCCGTAAAGAAGTATGAGGCCATGGAGCGGTCTGTCTGTTCGGACGGGCGGGTGCATGGCTTATTGCAGTTTTATGGAGCCAACAGGACAGGCCGGTGGGCCGGGAGGCTGGTGCAGGTACAGAATCTGCCCCAGAACCATATCCCGGATTTAGAGTTTGCACGGAGCCTTGTGAAACAGGGGCGGTTTGAGGATGTAGAGCTGCTTTATGATTCCACGCCGAATGTGCTGTCTGAACTTATCCGTACTGCCTTTATTCCGAAATCAGGCTGCCGTTTTGTGGTGGTGGATTTTTCTGCGATTGAGGCGAGGGTGCTGGCATGGCTGTCCGGGGAGAAGTGGAGGCTGGAAGTGTTTGCTTCTCACGGGAAAATCTATGAGGCTTCGGCATCCGCCATGTTCCATGTGCCGATGGAGAAAGTGACAAAAGGCTCCCCGCTCCGGCAGAAGGGGAAAATTTCAGAACTGGCTTTGGGATACGGAGGTTCTGTAGGTGCGCTGACTTCCATGGGTGCTTTGGATATGGGGCTGGCAGAAGAGGAATTGGCTCCGCTGGTATCCACCTGGAGAAGTGCCAATCCCCATATCACGCAGTTCTGGTGGGATGTGGATGCGGCTGCGGTAAAGGCAGTGACAGAGAAAAAGAAAACAAGGGTAGGGAGAATCACCTTTGAATATAAAAGCGGGATTCTTTTTGTGGAGCTGCCATCATGTAGGAAACTGTCCTATGTGAAGCCCAGGATGGCATTGAACAAGTTTGGCAGGAACGGACTGACCTATGATGGAATTGCGGAGAACAAGAAATGGAGCCGAATTGAGACTTACGGCCCGAAGCTGGTGGAGAATATCGTGCAGGGGACGGCAAGGGATTTACTGGCGGAAGCTATGCGCCGGGTGGAGAAAAAAGGCTATTCCATTGTCATGCACTGCCATGATGAGATTATAGCGGAGATGCCGGAGGGGGCTGGTTCCGTGGAGGAGATGTGTGCGGTCATGGCCGTACAACCAGAGTGGGCGGATGGGCTGCCTCTCCGGGCAGACGGCTTTGAATGCGCTTTTTACAAAAAGGAATAGGAGGCAGAGGAACATGAAGCTGTTTATTTCAACAGGGAATTCTCGGATGGAGAAGCGGTGGAATGGAAGGGAGATGGAACAGGAGGAATTTATCGAACGCATTTCTACCACCATCCGCACTTCGGAGACGGTGGAGCAGTACCGGAAGCTGTCAAAAGCAAAACAGGATGACATCAAAGATGTGGGAGGCTTTGTGTTGGGGAAGCTGAAAGGCGGCAGGAGGAAGAAGGACTGTGTGGTGTTCCGGTCTGCCCTGTCGCTGGATATGGATTATGCCACAGTGGATATCCCGGAGCAGATAGAACTGTTCTTTGATTTCCGTTGCCTTATCTATTCCACCCATAAGCACACGCCGGAGAGTCCAAGGCTCCGGCTGATTATCCCGTTGTCCAGAACAGTCACGCCAGATGAATATGTTGCAGTGGCGAGGAAGGTGGCAGAAGATATCGGCATGGAGCTGTTTGACGATACCACCTATGAACCGTCCAGGCTGATGTACTGGCCGTCTACTTCTGCAGACGGGGAGTTTGTGTTCCGGGACATTGAGGGGGAAATCCTGAACCCGGATCAGGTGCTGGCAAGATATAAGGATTGGAAGGATTCTTCGGAGTGGCCGGTGAGTAGCCGCCAACAGGCAGTGGTGCAGAGGGAGATGAAGAAGCAGGCGGACCCGCTGGAGAAGGATGGGGTAATCGGGGCATTCTGCCGGACCTATGGCATTGAGGAGGCAGTTGCCGCTTTTCTGCCGGAGGTGTACCAGCCAAGCGCCATGCAGGGAAGGTTTGATTATATCCCGGCGGATTCCCAGGCGGGCGTGGTGGTCTATGAGGGGAAGTTTGCCTATTCCCACCATGCCACGGACCCGGCCTGCGGGAAGCTGATGAATGCTTTTGACATGGTGCGCATTCATAAATTCGGGGAGTTGGACAGCCGCTCATCCGAAGATACAGCCCCTTCAAAATTGCCTTCTTTTAAGGCAATGAGTGAATTTGTAGTAAGTGATGAGAAGGTGAAACGCCAGTTGATGAGGGAACGAGAGGAATCAGCACAGGCAGAGTTTTCACAGGAAGAATGGCAGTCTGCCCTGGAACTGGACCGTCAGGGGAGGGTAAAGGATACGCTGGATAATCTGGTGACAGCCATAAGGTATGATGAACGTTTACAATCCATTGCGTTCAATCTCCACCGGGACGGCATTGACGCGGGGAAGGAACTGCCCTGGAAGCAGATCAAGCCGGGATGGAACGATTCTGATTTTGCATCCCTGAAAGTGTACCTGAATAAAGGCTATGGCGTGTATTCCCCGTCCAAAACGAAGGATGCGCTGCTTGCGGTGGCTTCCGAACGGGCATATCATCCGGTGAAAGAATATCTGGATGGGCTTCCGGTCTGGGATGGGGTAAAACGGGTGGATACGCTGCTCACGGATTATCTTGGGGCAGAGGATTCCGAGTATACAAGGGCAGTCATACGGAAAACACTGGCAGCAGCGGTAGCAAGGATTTACCAGCCGGGGGCGAAGTTTGACAGTGTGCTGATTCTGAACGGTCCACAGGGAATTGGGAAGTCCACCCTGTTTGCAAAGCTGGCGGGAGCCTGGTTTTCCGACAGTCTGACGCTTACGGACATGCGGGATAAGTCCGGACCGGAGAAACTGCAGGGCTATTGGATTCTGGAGCTGGGGGAGCTTGCAGGGATGAAAAAGACGGATGTGGAGACGGTGAAATCTTTTCTGTCCCGTGTGGATGATAAATACCGTGCCAGCTATGGATTGAATGTGGAGAGCCATCCGAGGCAATGCGTGATTGTGGGAAGTACCAATACAGAAAGTGGGTTTTTGCGGGATATCACGGGAAACAGGAGATTCTGGCCGGTGCGGGTGAACGGGCAGAGCGTGAAAAAACCATGGCAGATTTCGCAGGAGAAAGTAACGCAGATTTGGGCGGAGGCAGTGGCAGTTTATAAGGGCGGAGAAAAGCTGTTCTTAGAGGGGGATGTGGCGGCAATGGCAGCCTCAGAGCAGGCGGAGGCCATGGAGACGGATGACCGGGAAGGTCTGGTTAGGACATATCTTGAACAGCTCCTGCCGAAAAATTGGGATACGATGAGCCTCTATGACCGCAGGAATTTCTTAAATGACAGTGAATTTGGAGAGACGCAGAGAGAGGGGACTATGAAACGTACCAGAGTGTGCAACATGGAAATCTGGTGTGAGTGTTTTGGACGGGAGTCTTCTACCCTGAAAAAGATAGATTCCTATGAAATCAGCGGTATCATGCAGAAGATTGAAGGCTGGGACAAGGCAGAGCGGGACACTTTTCCCCTTTATGGCAGACAGCGGTGTTACCGGAAAAGTTGGGGACAAGCGGGACAAAGTGCAGAGGTGTCCCGATAGGCTGTCCGCTAGGAAATATAGGCAAAAGCAGGAGTTTTGGACAAGTGGACAAGAAATCCATATTGGGATTAAAAAATAAGAAAAGAAGCTGATTGTGCCTGTGTAATATGTGTATGCGCGTATATAGGAAAACACTGTCCGCCCTGTCCGCTTGTCCTGAAAATAGATAGGTTACTATGAACAGCAGGTAATAGAAAATGCGGGAAAATCTAATTGAAAGACAGCTAGCTATGGCTGTGAAAAAGATGGGAGGCATGGCAGTGAAGTTCGTTTCTCCCGGATTGGATGGGGTACCGGACAGAATCGTTTTGCTGCCGGATAAGAAAATGGCGTTTGTGGAGTTGAAGGCTACGGGAAAGAAGCTCCGGCCTTTGCAGGAGAAGCGCAGAAGGCAGTTGGAGGCTTTGGGATTTCCGGTTTATGTGATAGATGGCGTAGAGCAGATTGGAGGTGTGTTGGATGAAATATGTGCCACATGAGTATCAGGAGTATGCGAAGGGATTTATTGTCAGTCAGAATATCAGTGCTTTATTTCTAGATTGTGGTTTGGGAAAGACAGTGATTACCCTGACTGCCATATGGGAACTGTTGCTTGACTACTTTGAGGTCAGGAAGGTTCTGGTAATAGCGCCGCTACGGGTGGCGAGGGATACCTGGCCGGGGGAATTGAAGAAGTGGGAACACCTGCAGGGGCTTGTGATGTCAGCGGTTCTTGGCTCGGAGAGGGAACGGATAACGGCATTAAACCGGAAAGCCAATGTATATGTCATTAACCGGGAAAATATAGAGTGGCTGGTGGCACATGGCGGGTGGGATTTTGATATGGTGGTGATTGACGAGCTGTCTTCTTTCAAATCACACCGGGCGAAGCGGTTTAAGGCATTGAAAAAGGTACGGCCCTGCGTGAAGCGGATTGTGGGGCTGACGGGAACACCTGCTCCCAATGGTTTGATTGACCTGTGGGCGGAGATTGGGATTCTGGATATGGGGCAGAGGCTTGGGCGGTTTATCGGCGGTTACCGGGAACGGTTCTTTGTGCCGGACAAGCGAAGCAGGGAGATAGTTTATTCCTACAAGCCGAGAGAGGGAGCGGAGGAAGCAATCTACGGTTTGATTTCAGATATCTGCATCAGTATGAAATCGGTGGATTATTTGAAAATGCCGGGATGCATTTATAACCGGGTGGTGGTTGTCATGAGCGAAAAAGAAATGAATCTATACCATCAGCTTGAGAAAGACATGCTGGTTCCATATGAGGACGGTGATATTGATGCGGTAAATGCCGCCGGACTGTCCAACAAGCTGATGCAGATGGCAAACGGGGCGGTCTATGATGAGAACGGAGCAGTAAAACACATACATGACCGGAAGCTGGATGCCCTGGAAGATTTGGTGGAAGCGACGAATGGGAAGCCCGTGCTTGTTGCTTATTGGTATAAGCATGACTTGGCAAGAATCCGGGAGAGGCTTGGGTCGGTGGTGCTGGACACTGTAGAGGATTTCCAGAAGTGGAATGCAGGGCAAATCCCTGTTGCAGTCATTCATCCGGCTTCTGCCGGACATGGACTGAACCTGCAGGCCGGAGGTGCCACCCTCATCTGGTTCGGACTGACATGGTCTTTAGAACTGTATCAGCAAATGAACGCAAGACTGTGGCGGCAGGGGCAGAAAGAAACGGTGGTCATCCATCATTTGATCGCTAAAGAGACACTGGATGAGCGGGTGATGGAGGCATTGGAGAAAAAGGACTGCGGGCAGTCGGCGCTGGTGGATGCGGTGAGAGCGAGGATTGGAGGTTGGAAGGATGGATGTGGAAAAACTGTTTAAGGATTATGATAAATGGAAAAGAGATATGGGGATTCTGGAATTTGAACTCAGCCGCTTTGAGGGCGTGCCATATAATGACGTGATAGAAAGTCTGTGCTTTTCCCATCCACAAGGAGACAAGGTGCAGACCAGTGGAATTTCTGATAAGACAGGAAAAACAGCCATTATTTACCGCCAGGTAAAAGAAAGGCTGGATGATGACTGGTTTGACTATCTGATTGAGCGGTACAAATCGGTAAAAGAGGAAGTGGAGTTTTTTGAATACGCAATGAACAGGCTGAGCGGAAGACAGTCCCAGGTATTAAAGGATATGGTGCTGGGGCAAATGAGCTGGCAGGAGCTGATGAGTAAATATAATGTCAGCCATGCTATGATAGGGAAATATAGGAAAAAGGCAATCGAGGAATTGGAAGGGATTTATGGTATGAGAGAACAAAACACGGAAAACTATATGCTGGATTAGGGACAGTAGACAGATGGTAGACTAAGTGTGGACAAAGAGTTTATTGAAAGTTTATTGGAATCTGTGTTATTCTTAAACTGCGAAGAACTGTAAGAAGCTCTGTGGAAAATCCATGGGGCTTTTTCTTTTGCCTTTGCATGGACAGGGGCTTCATCCTTTCACCCTGTCCGGTACATAGGAGAGGAGATGGATAAAATGCCGATGAAGCCAAAGAAGCCCTGCCGCCATCCGGGATGCCCGAAGCTGACAGACGGGATATATTGTGAAGAGCATGGATTGCTGCATTGTAGTGACAGGACATCTTCTGCCGGGCGTGGGTACGACAGACGATGGCGTATCGCAAGAAGCAGGTTCCTGAAAGCACATCCGCTATGTGTCCGGTGCCGGGAACAGGGAAGACTGGTGAAGGCAACTGTGGTGGATCATATTGTGCCGCACCGTGGAGATGACAGATTGTTCTGGGATGAAGAGAACTGGCAGGCGCTGTGTAAGAACTGCCATGACAGCAAGACCATGACAGAGGACCGTTATCAGGAGTACAAATACTGACAGAGAGAAGCCTTGGGAGATTCCCAGGGCTTTTCCTCTAGGCGGTAGTAACGTGCCGCCTGCCATTTAACTGGAACTGGTCGTGGCTTTGAATATGCCGGATGGCGGATTGGACAGTGTGTGCGTGTCCATGACTGTGGTAATAAGGTATACCTTTGGAGTGTTTGTGGTAGATGCGGACGGGATATTTTGTATAAGAGTATGGTTTCTGGATAATCCAGAAATGTCCGGTGCACCGGGACTGGATTTCGTAGAAGTCATCCATTTTCCGGACGAGTTTGAAATAGGATGAGGCCAGGAGAGAATGCTCGTTGGATGTGAACATTATTTTTTTACCTTGCGTTTACCGGGGCTTCTCCATACGGTGTTTGTGGTTCACAGACCATGGCAGGCTGAGGCGCGGGTGTAATGCGGATGCAGTTATCCTCATAGGACACCTCAATGGCATCCCCGATGTGGAAGCCGAGAGCCTCTAGCCATTTTCCCTCCATGGAAATCTTAGGAGTGGCAGTGTAGTAACTTTCCCTGCCCCAGACATATTGAGCCTGCCTTGCCCGTGCGCTGTAAAGGACTTTCATTTTCTTTGATTTCATAAGCAGTTGCCTCCTTTGGTTTTGGTAGTGCCATGTTAAATCGGATTCGGATAATTATCCAGTCAATTCGGAGGCATGAACTGCACAAAGATTTGTCCCGTGGATTGTGCAGGTTATGACTGGATTCGGGGAAATCTGCCGAGGGGAGGGGCGGTCTGAATCTCTGGAACCCCGCCCCCTGGAAACCGCCGCCCCCTCAAACGTGAATTTTCGCATAAATCGGCAGGGGGGATAGGAAACTCCGGAGCATTTCCATACATAAACATAGGATTTCCGCAAAATAAGGCAGGAAAGGTTTTGCCAAAAGGTACCGGAAATCCCGTGTTTTGAAGCTGGGAAACCATTTAAAAAGAGTGGTTTTCTGGCTTTTTTATATTTGGAGGTGTGAAAGGATGACCGATGCACAGGCAGCTCAGATAAAGGAACTGCGGATGCGGGGGCAGGGTTACCGGGCAATAGGGGCGGTGATTGGGCTGTCCCGTGATATTGTAAGGAATTTTTGTAAGGCAAACGGAATGGATGGCTATGCCAAAGCTATGGCACTCAATATGCAGGAACGTCTGGCGTGCGGAAAAGCCTGTGCCTGCTGCGGAAAAGAAATCAGCCAGCCGGGGAATGGCAGGCCGAGGAGGTTCTGCTCAGACAAATGCAGGCGAGTATGGTGGAAGCTGCACCCGGAGGTGGCACAGAGAAAACACACCCATACAGAGGTGTGCGCTTACTGCAAAAAAGAATTTGAAGTCAATGGAAGCCGGGAACAGAAGTATTGCAGCCATAACTGTTACATCAAAGACCGGTTCTGGAGGGACGAGGATGGAGTTTAAGAAAATCAGGATAGCGGACTTGGTTCCGGCTTCCTATAATCCGAGGAAAAAGCTGAAACCCGGTGATAAGGAATATGAGAAAATCAAGAATTCCATCCAGGAATTTGGATATGTGGAGCCAGTGATTGTCAATTCCGATATGACCATCATCGGCGGTCACCAGCGGGTGACAGTGCTTTCCGATTTGGGCTATGAGGAAATTGACTGTATCGTCATTGATATCGACAAGAACAAAGAAAAGGCGCTGAACATCGCCCTGAATAAAATCACAGGCGAATGGAATAAGGAACTGCTGGCGGATTTGATTAAGGATTTGCAGGCTTCGGATTTTGATGTGTCTTTCACAGGCTTTGAGCCGCCGGAGATTGAGCAGCTATTCAATGCCGTACACGATAAGAAAATTACGGAAGATGATTTTGACGTGGAGGCGGAGCTTCAGAAGCCTGCGGTGGCAAAGCAGGGAGATGTGTGGCTGTTAGGCAGGCACCGGGTAATCTGTAGGGATTCCACTTTGCCGGAAACTTACGATTTGTTGATGGACGGACAGAAAGCAAACCTAGTGGTGACAGACCCGCCCTATAACGTAAATTATGAGGGAACTGCCGGGAATATCCAGAATGACCATATGGAGGATGGAAAGTTTTATCAGTTCCTTTTTGCGGCTTTTGTGAATATGGAGCAGAGCATGGAGCCGGATGCTTCCATCTATGTGTTCCATGCAGACACGGAGGGGCTGAATTTCCGCAAAGCATTCCATGATGCCGGATTCTATCTCTCTGGCTGCTGTATCTGGAAGAAACAGAGCCTTGTGCTGGGAAGAAGTCCCTACCAGTGGCAGCATGAGCCGGTGCTGTTTGGCTGGAAGAAAGGTGGGAAGCACAACTGGTATTCGGACCGGAAGCAGACTACCATTTGGGAGTTTGACCGTCCGAAGCAGTCCAAAGATCATCCGACAATGAAGCCAGTGGGACTGGTGGCATATCCCATCCAGAATTCCTGTATGAGCAATTGCATTGTGCTGGACCCCTTTGGTGGTTCCGGCTCCACACTGATTGCATGTGAGCAGACCAGCCGTATTTGCTATATGGCAGAACTGGACGAGAAATTCGTGGACGTGATTGTTCAGAGATATATGGAACAGAAAGGTTCCGCAGAGGATGTGTCTGTCATTCGGGGTGGAGAGAAAATAAGATATTCAGAGTTAAAAAAGGAAGGTGCCGCCGATGAAGCAGTTGACCTTCCTTGATTTATGTTCAGGTATAGGTGGGTTCCGGCTGGGGCTGGAGGCTGCCGGGCATAAGTGCATCGGTTACTGTGAATATGACAAATACGCAAGGGCTTCCTATGAAGCCATGTATGACACGGAGGGGGAGTGGAAAGCGGATGACATCACAAAACTCAGACCGGGGGAAATTCCATATGCAGACATCTGGACATTTGGTTTTCCCTGCCAGGACATCTCCATCGCCGGAAAACAGCGGGGACTGTCCGGCAAGCGAAGTGGAATCTATTACAGCATCATTGACCTCGTCAAAGGCAAGGAAGAAAGAGATAAACCCACATACCTACTTGTTGAGAACGTTAAAAACCTGCTTTCAGTTAATGGAGGCTTCGACTTTGCCACCGTTCTGTCTGAAATGGACGAAGCGGGGTATGACGCAAGATGGCAGGTGCTTAACTCCAAAGACCACGGAGTCCCCCAGAACCGGGAGAGGGTGTTCTTTATCGCAAATCTTAGAAGCAGAGGCAGACGGGAAATATTACCTGTCTCAGGAGAAGACGGAAGAACTCTTAAAGAAGTTATAGGAGGGATGCAGGGCTACCGGGTATATGATCCGGAAGGGGTTTCTGTGACACTTGGAGCAAATGGCGGAGGTATGGGCGCAAAGACGGGGCTGTATTTTATCGACCAGGTAAAGGATAAGCCGAAAATCACACCGTTAGCGAGATGCCTGATTGCAAAATATAATGCGGGTGTGGTCAACCGCCCTGCGAATTCCGGCGTGCTGGAAGCCCATGCAGTAATCACGCCTGACAGGATGGAAAAGCGACAGAATGGCAGACGGATGAAGGAAGAGGGGGAGCCGATGTTCACGCTGACCGGGCAGGATCGACACGGTGTATACCTATGTAATAGGAACACTGATGATTGTGATACCAGGGTAGAAATACCTGTCCGCAATGGAACAAAGCAGGGATACGACCTGGCACATCCCGGTGATGGAATCTGTCTTGCTTATCCAAAAAGCAGTACGCGCCGTGGCCGGGTTGGCAAAGGTTGTTCCCAGACACTGGATACCGGATGTCAGATGGGAACGGTAATGAAATGCGGCAGAATCCGCAGGCTGACACCCCGTGAATGCTTCCGGCTACAGGGCTTTCCCGATGAACTGTTTGAGCGGGCAAGGGCGGTCAATTCTGATGCCCAGCTTTACAAGCAGGCGGGGAATGCAGTCACGGCAACTGTGGCTTATGTGGTGGCGATGGCGCTGCCAGAATCAAGAAATGAAATCTAAGAGGGGAAGGAGAATATAGACGGATGCTTTTAAAGGGAAAGGGTAGGCTCTGGGTTTATATGACAGAGAACTATGAGACATGTGGTATCATTTTCAGGTGGCAAGGACAGCACCGCCATGCTTCTTATGATGATAGAGAAGGGGATGCCAATTGATGAGATTATTTACTGTAATGTTATGGCGACGCCTTATCTGGGAGGGGATTTCCCGGAGATGTATGTATATATCAAAAAGATTGAAAAACACATCGGGAGAAAAATAACTTTTGTCCAGGCGGCACTTTCCTTCGAGGAGCAGTTCTACACAGAGTATAAAAGAGGAGAGCGTGCAGGGCAGATTTATGGTTTCCCATTTACTACCGGGTTTTCCTGGTGTAATGACCGGCTTAAACTGAAGCCACTCAGTCAGTATCAGAAAGGAGCAGGTGAACACATCACATATCTTGGAATTGCTGCCGATGAACCGAAACGTCTGGCAAAAATGGATGAGCACACGAGGGCGCCGCTTGCGGAATGGGGAATTACCGAAGAAATGGCAAGGACGTATCTGGAAGAAAGGGAACTTCTGAATCCGCTGTATCGGAAATTCCGCCGCCTTGGCTGCTGGTTCTGCCCGAAACAGTGTCTGGATTCCCTGCGGCATATCCGGTGGGAATATCCTGATTTCTGGAGAGTGATGATGCAGTGGCAGGAGGACAGCAGAAGGGCTTTCCGGCCAGAAAGAAATATGTTTGAACTGGAAGAGCGGTTCCACAGAGAAGATGAAAAAAACGGCAGAATGATGCCGGATTGCCTTGACTTTACACCCGTTCAGAGTGATTAATGTAGTACCAAAAAACAAGGCTCAAAAGAACGGAGGAAAAGCCATATGAAGATTAAAACGAACGCAGAGAACAGGAAAGATGTTGTGAAGGCAGCCGCAGAGATTTTGAATACGCCATCAAAGTACCTTGGAGTTCCATCCTGTAACTTCCAGGTGGGAAACTGCATTATTGACCGGGCAGGAACTGTAGTGACGGAAGATGAAAAAACAGCGGAGATGCTCCTGGCAGGATTGGCAGAACGGGGATTTGTGGATGCACCGGAAACGGACGAGGGTAAACTTCTCGTGGCGCTCCCGGCAGAGGGACTGACGGCCCTGAACTTGAAAAACCTCATTTTCCTCATCCATAGCAGGCAGTACCTGATTAACCAGTCGATTGGGGAAAAGTCCTTCTACATCCCGGACAGTCTTGTGGAGGAGTTAGAAGGAAATGAACACGAAACCATGGAGGCAGTTAAAGAGTCACTTCTTGCCTATGCAGAAGATATGAGAGGGCTTGGGATTTCAGAAGAAAAGATTACTTTCCGCTTTCCTTACACGGAGGATGCGGTGAAGGCAAAGGCTTGGACGGATTTAGCCACCGCCATGGTGAAGCAGGCCAGGGAGCAGAAGCGGATTGATCCGGAGGAGCGCATTGAGGAAAATGAAAAATACTACATGCGCATCTGGCTCCTTAGAATCGGCTTTGGCGGTAAGGATATGAAAGACAGTCGCAATACCCTGATGGAAAAACTGAAAGGGCATTCCGCTTTCCGCACACAGGCGGATATTGACCGGGCGAAGGTGCGGACAAAGCAGAGGGCGGAGGCGAAGAAACAGGCGGAACAGGAAGCCCAGGAGGGGGAAGGAGGCGGAGAAACTGCCGGAGCCGGGGAAACCGTGGCAGGGCTGATTTTGGGGGAAACAGGCGGCAACGGGGAGAAGCCGGGACCAACAGAAGCAGCTTAGATACATTATTTTCCACCTTATTATATACCATAGAAGGAACCCGTAAAAACACACGATTGACGGGCGGATTTTTCCCGGATCTTTGTGTACATTATGCGCCGAAATGACTGGATAATATGTGCTTTCAGAGTGATTAATAGACTACCAAAAGAAAACGAAGAAAGCACAGGAGGCGCAGGAATATATGAGAACACAGAGATTCGGGATTGAGATAGAGATGACAGGCATTACCAGGGAAGAGGCAGCTGCGGTGATTGCCGGACATTTCGGGACAGAGAGTTACTACATCGGAACCTATTACAAAACCTATGGGGCGAAGGACACAAAAGGCAGGGAATGGAAAGCAACCTACGATTCCAGCATTACCGCACAGAAGAAAGTGCGGGGAAGGATTCAGGCAGCGGATGACATTTACAAATGCGAAATTGTCAGTCCAATCCTTACCTACGATGATATACCGGATTTGCAGGAAATTATCCGGCAGCTCCGGCACAGGAAAGCCCTGGTCAACGAGAAATGCGGAATCCATATCCATGTGGACGCTTCCCTTTTTACCCCGCAGACCCTGCGGAATATTGTAAACATCATGGCAAGCAAGGAGGATATCCTCTACAAAGCCTTGCGGATTGACCCGGACAGGCTTTGGTACTGCAAGAAGGTGAACGAAGAGCTGATTACAACTATCAACCGGAAAAAGCCAAAGACGATGGAACAGCTCAAGGATATCTGGTACGCACAGGAGCCTGGTAGTGAGCGGAACCAGCATTACAACAGGACACGCTATCATGGGCTGAATCTTCACGCCACCTTCACCAAAGGAACGGTGGAGTTCCGGCTTTTCAACAGCACCCTACATGCCGGGGAGGTAAAAGCTTACATCCAATTTTGTCTGGCGGTCACCCATCAGGCGCTGGTGCAGAAAAAAGCCTCCTCCCGCAGAACGGAAACGGACAACGAAAAATATGCTTTCCGGTGCTGGATGCTCCGGCTGGGGCTGATCGGGGACGAATTCAAAACCTGCCGCCTGCATTTCCTCAAAAACCTGGAAGGAAATTCGGCATGGAGGCACGGGGCATAGATTACATACCTTTTTCACAAAGGGCGGCACGGACCGCCCTTGGGGTGGTAGGAGGAAGGCCTCACTACAAATTGGAAAGGAAGATACAAGATGGAAAAATACTACATTGCTTACGGCAGCAACATGGATGAGGGTCAGATGGCTTACCGTTGCCCCACGGCGCGGCTTTTGGGCAGAACAGAACTGGAGGATTACCGCCTCCTGTTTAAAGGCTCTAAGACAGGAGCATATGCTACCATCGAGCCGGAGAAAGGCAGCCGGGTGCCTGTCCTTGTCTGGACCATTGAAAAAGAAGATGAAAAGAGACTTGACTGCTACGAGGGGTACCCGGTGTTCTACTATAAAAAGGATTTGGAGATTAATCTGGCTGGGAAACGGGTAACTGCCATGGCTTACATTATGGATGAAAGCCGGGAGTATGGGAAACCAAGTGAGGGATATTATGGTGTGCTGGAGCGGGCATACAGGAAGTACGGTTTTCCTATGGAAATACTGACAGAAGCATATAAAATCAGCGGAGAAAATGGGGGAGGAGTCTAAAAAATGGTACAGGAGAGATTATCCGGGAATGCCAGTCAGAAACGGAACTGCTGGTACAGAGGGCACGGCCCGGACAGCATGAGGGGAGAGCTGAAAAGGAATCTTTCCCTGAACAGGAAAACACTGAATCGGAAAGTCCGGCATCAGGGGAAGGATGTCCTTCAACACGGGAATTATAAAAGGGTGTGCCGTACCTTGCGCATGGTGGATTTCACTTAGCAGGAAAACTTCGGAACACCATAAAACAGACGAATCCCTTCGGAATTCTTTGGTAGATTTATGATGCTGAATTGACTGGATAATGTATGCGTTCAGAGGTAACATGTGTACTACCGAAAGGGAAAACCCTTCGGAAAACAAAACCACAGGGAGGAAATGCACATGAGAACAAATTTTTATCTGGATGGCAAGAAAACCACACGCAAGGCAGTGAAAGAATTGGTAGGGGAAGAACGGCTGAAAGAAATGATTAAGGAAGCGAAGGAGACATTTTTTGAAGACCCAAACATCCAAAACAGCTATTTCCTTGGAAGCAAGGGGATGCTGACGATTGAATTCGCATAGGGGTTTCTGGAAAACGGACAGAGGAAAAGGACCGGAGGAAGCCGGCCTTTTTCTTCTGTCCATTTTGAAAACTGCAGTAGAATGCACAAATTCTATAATTGAGGATTGGTGGGTTTATGGCTCCGGATTAACTGGATAATGTCCGCACTCAGAGGTAACATGTCACTACCAACGGAAAACCTGCCATTGACAGCTTTTCCGCACACTATGACGAAAAGAAGAGGAGGATATTTTCAATGATGAACACACAGGAGTTTACCACGATGGAGCAGCTCAGCATGATGGATTCCGTAACAAACGGGGCGGTTTTGCAATACGGGCCGCTGGTGCTGGTGACAGACAACGCTTACAGGGATGAATTTATGGCACAGATTTACGAATTTGTGGAAACGCCGGAGGAAGCTGGGGTTGGGATTGAAGAATGCCGCTTAAACTTCTGCGAAAAGGCAGAGCAGAAATTCCAGGACGGCGGCAGGGCGATGGAATGGTGCCTGAAACGGGCGAAGGAATATTACTTAAGCAAATGAGAAAACCGGGCGGGGAGGCGGGAAAGTCTCCCTGTTCTATAAAGAGAGGATGAAGGGGATGCGTGCATACGGGGAACGGGAACACCATTGGAAATATGTGCTGGATGACTATACATTTTCCAGAAACCACAGGAAGGCGGTAACGATACGCAGATGGAAGCGAAATCTGAAACGGAAAGCAAGAAAATATAACAGGTTACGGCTGGACTAGATGAAAGGGGCTTCTTCGGAGGCTCTTTTCATTTACCCTAAAAGGTGTGCATAGGCGGGAAGGAGGTGTGGTCGTTGGCGCAGAGTGGAAGAAAACCAAAGCCTACGGCAGTCAAGGTACTGGAGGGGAATCCGGGGAAGCGGAGCTTAAATACACAGGAGCCGAAACCGGAGAAGAAAGCACCCCGCTGTCCTTTATGGCTGGAGGATGAGGCAAAGAAGGAATGGAAACGGATGGCAAAGCAACTGGAACAGCACGGTATCCTGACGGAGATTGACATGGCCGCTTTTGCCGGGTATTGCCAGGCATATGCCCGGTGGAAGGAAGCAGAAGAATTCATCACCCAGCACGGCACCATCGTAAAAACCCCGTCAGGTTACTGGCAGCAGGTTCCGCAGGTTTCCATCGCACAGACTTATTTAAAAATCATGAACCGTTTTTGTGAACAGTTTGGGCTTACCCCGTCTGCCAGGAGCCGGATTACATCAGACATAGGGGAAGATAAGGAAAATGACGCTATGGAACTGCTCTTGTTTAAAGGTGGTGGGCGTTGATGTTTGACAGGCAGAAGGCAGATCACGCCGTGGATTTTATTAACTGCCTGAAACACACCAAAGGAAGGTGGCGGGGCGTGCCGTTCGAGTTGCTCCCATGGCAGGATAGGATTATCCGGGATGTGTTCGGCACGGTGAAGGAAAATGGGTACCGACAGTATAACACCACCTATGTGGAGATTCCGAAGAAAAACGGGAAATCAGAACTGGCCGCCGGGGTTGCTTTATACATGACATGTGGCGATGGAGAGTGGGGAGCGGAGGTTTACGGCTGTGCTTCTGACCGCCAGCAGGCTTCTATTGTATTTGACGTGGCGGTGGATATGGTGGACCAGTGTCCGGCATTAAAAAAGCGGATGAAACCAGTCATGTCCGTGAAGCGTCTGGTGTATAAGCCAACCAACAGCTTCTACCAGGTGCTTTCCGCTGAAGCCTATACGAAACATGGTTTAAATGTTCACGCCGTGATTTTTGATGAACTGCACGCACAGCCAAACCGGGAGTTGTTTGATGTTATGACGAAAGGCTCCGGTGATGCCAGAACTCAGCCGCTGTTTTTCCTGATAACGACAGCAGGGACAGACAGAAATTCGGTGTGTTTCGAGCAGCATCAGAAGGCAGAGGATATCATTCTGGGGAGGAAGATTGACCCATCTTTTTATCCGGTGATTTATGGTGCTTCTGATGCTGCGGACTGGTCTTCGGAAAAAGTGTGGTATGAAGCCAATCCGTCCCTTGGACACACCATTGATATAGAGAAAGTAAAAAATGCGTATCTGAGTGCCAAGGATAATCCGGCAGAGGAAAATATCTTCCGGCAGCTCCGGCTGAACCAGTGGGTGAAGCAGTCTACGCGCTGGATGCAGATGGAGAAGTGGGATGACTGTGCATTTCCGGTAGATGAGCTGGAGCTGATTGGCCGGGAGTGTTATGGAGGACTGGATTTGTCCAGTTCCATTGACATCACGGCTTTTGTGCTGGTTTTTCCTCCGAGGGATGATGCAGAGAAATATATTATCCTGCCGTATTTCTGGATACCGGAGAAAAATATGAATCTCCGGGTTCGGCGGGACCATGTGCCGTATGATGTATGGGAGAAGCAGGGTTGCCTGATGACCACAGAGGGGAATGTGATACATTATGGTTTTATTGAGAATTTCATTGATGACTTGGGGAAGAAGTTCCATATCCGGGAGATTGCTTTTGACCGCTGGGGAGCGGTGCAGATGGTGCAGAACCTGGAGGGGCTTGGGTTTACCGTGATTCCCTTCGGGCAGGGGTTTAAGGATATGTCACCGCCGAGTAAGCGGTTGATGGAACTGGTGCTGGAAAAGAAGATAGCGCATGGAGGGCATCCGGTTTTGCGGTGGATGATGGATAATATCTTTGTGCGGACAGACCCGGCAGGAAATATCAAGCCGGATAAGGAGAAGTCCACCGAGAAGATTGACGGGGCTGTGGCAACGGTGATGGCGCTAGACCGGGCGATACGAAATGAAGGGAATTCTGGGGGAAGCGTGTACGATGACAGGGGGATTTTGAGCTTTTAAAGCGGGCGGATTTTTGGTATACTGTGTGAAACGGATTGGGTGAGGTGCAGGCTTTGAACAGTAAAGTATATGAGTATGAATCCTTAATCTATGAAGAGGGGGAGACAGGTGGCGCTTATGTCATTTTTCCCCATGATATCAGAAAAGAGTTTGGGCGGGGACGGGTGAAGGTACATGCCACGTTTGACGGGGAGCCGTATGATGGCAGTGTTGTAAATATGGGCGTAAAGAACGCTGACGGGAGCGTATGTTATATCATAGGCGTGCGTAAAGATATCCGTTCCCGGATAGGGAAACAGCCGGGGGACAGGGTATTGGTTACGGTCAGGGAACGGGAATGAGGCAAGAGGGATGGAAGATGTGGACATGTCCGAAGTGCGGGCGTACTTTTCAGAGGCAGGAACAGGGCCATTACTGCGGAAAAGCGCCGGAAACGATTGAGGGATACATTGAGGGACAGCCGGAAGAAGTACGGTAGTATCTGAAAGAAGTAAGGGATGCGCTGCGTGCGGCGCTGCCGGAGGCGGAGGAACGGATATCGTGGAGTATGCCGACTTATTGGAAAAAGTATAATATTATTCAGTTCGCCGGATTTAAAAACCATGTGGGCCTGCATCCGGGGCCGGAGGCCGTCCAGGAGTTTTCTGAACGTCTGAAAGAATACAAGACCAGCAAGGGAAATATACAGCTTCCGTACAGCAGGACGGTTCCTGTGGAATTGATTTCCAATATTGCCAGATGGTGTTATGTGACGGGGAATCATCCGTAAGATTTGTAGAGTATTGAAGGTGCAGAAAATAGATCAGAATATATTATATTTTTAGCGGAAAGCCGGAAGCGGTGTCAGAAATATGGATTAGAGGGGTATCTTATGGGAAATGAGAAAGTATATCAGATGGATTATTCAAAAGTTTATCATTTACTTGTCAGTAAAGCGGAGAAAAAGGGGCGGACAAGGCAGGAGGTTGATGAGGTAATCCGGTGGCTTACCAGGTACAACCAGCCGGAACTGGACGAAATGCTGGAAAGGCCGGTCACTTATGGAGATTTTTTTCTGAATGCCCCGGAATTGAATGAAAACAGAAAGCTGATTAAAGGTGTGGTCTGCGGTATCAGGGTGGAAGATATCGAAGAGCCCCTGATGCAGGAGATACGTTATCTGGATAAATTGGTTGATGAGCTTGCCAGAGGGAAAGCCATGGATAAAATACTGCGTAAATAAAAGAAACTACACATAAGACTACTATCGGGCATCTCTTCGGAGGTGCTTTTCTTTTGCTTATTTTTAGGAGGTGTGTATGAAATTACCATCTATTTTAGGCATCCGGGGCGCGAGGGATAAGCCAAAGGACAACTACGGCGGTTCAGCGTACTCCTTTTTCTTTGGGAGGAGTACCAGCGGGAAAACTGTGAATGAGCGGTCAGCCATGCAGACCACGGCGGTGTATTCCTGCGTGCGGATTCTGGCGGAGACGGTGGCATCCCTGCCGGTCCATCTGTACCGTTATACGGAGACGGGAAAGGAGAGGGTGTATGACCATCCGCTGTACCGTCTGCTCCATGATGAGCCGAACCCGGAGATGACTTCTTTTGTGTTCCGGGAGACGCTGATGAGCCACCTGTTGATATGGGGAAACGCCTATGCGCAGATTATCAGGGATGGGAATGGCAGAGTGCTTGCTTTGTATCCGCTCCTGCCAGATAAGATGGAGGCTGACCGGGATGAGAACGGGCAGCTTTACTATATCTATGCCAGGAACAGTGACGAGAATCCGAACTTTGAGGAGTATGGCAGGGTGTACCTGCGGCAGCAGGATGTGCTGCATATCCCCGGCCTTGGTTTTGACGGGTTGGTGGGGTATTCCCCCATTGCCATGGCGAAAAATGCGGTGGGGATGACACTGGCCTGTGAGGAATATGGAGCTTCATTTTTTGAGAACGGAGCGAATCCCGGTGGTGTTTTGGAACATCCGGGAGTTTTGAAGGATCCGGCGAAGGTGCGGGAGAGCTGGCATTCGGTGTATGGAGGTTCTAAGAACGCCGGAAAGGTAGCTGTGCTGGAGGAAGGGATGAAGTACCAGCAGATTGGTATCCCGCCGGAAGAAGCACAGTTCCTGGAGACGAGGAAGTTCCAGATCAACGAAATCGCAAGGCTGTACCGGATTCCGCCCCATATGGTGGGGGATTTGGAAAAGTCCAGCTTTTCCAACATTGAGCAGCAGTCTTTGGAGTTTGTGAAGTATACGCTGGACCCGTGGGTGATTCGATGGGAGCAGTCTCTGCAAAGGGCTTTGCTGCTGCCGCAGGAGAAGAATGAGTATTTCATCAAGCTGAATGTGGACGGGCTGCTCCGTGGGGATTACCAGAGCCGGATGACGGGATATTCCATTGGAAGACAGAATGGCTGGCTGTCCGGGAATGATATCCGGGAAATGGAGGATATGAACCTGATTCCGGCAGAGGAAGGCGGGAATTTGTATCTGATCAACGGGAATATGACGAAGCTGAAAGATGCCGGGCTGTTTGCCGGAAAGAATAGTGGAGATGAGGGTGTCGGATAGAAACAGGATAGTGAATCGACAGAGGATAGATTTTGAAGGAAAACAGAATAAAGGTCAGGGGCAGGAGCCAACAGGTGAAAAAGGAAATCATCTGCTGGCTTTTTCTATGCTCGGAAATGGAAAGTGGGGTTTGGTATGAAGCGGAAGTTTTGGAACTGGATTCAGAATGAGACGGATGATGGGCGGACTCTTGTGCTGAATGGGGAGATTTCGGATGAAACATGGTATGGGGATGAAGTGACTCCGAAGCTGTTTGAAAAAGAACTGAGTGCCGGAACCGGGGATGTTACGGTCTGGATCAATTCTCCGGGAGGGGATGTATTTGCGGCAGCGCAGATTTACAACATGCTGATGGAGTACAAGGGGGATGTGACAGTGAAGGTGGATGCGCTGGCGGCTTCGGCTGCTTCTGTGATTGCCATGGCCGGGACCTCGGTGCTGCTCTCCCCGGTGGGCATGATGATGATCCACAATCCCATGACCATTGCAATCGGAGATTCAAAGGAGATGCAGAAGGCCGGGGAGATGCTGGATGAGGTGAAGGAAAGTATCATGAACGCCTATGAGATCAAGACGGGACTAAGCCGGGCGAGGATTTCACACCTGATGGATGCGGAGAGCTGGTTCAATGCGAAGAAGGCAGTGGAGCTTGGCTTTGCGGACGGGATTCTGGGCGGCGGTGTGGAAAAGACCGAAGATATGGCAGATGGAACAGGGGCGGAAGGCGTGATGTTCTCCCGGACAGCGGTGACAAATTCGTTGCTGTCTAAGCTGATTCCAAAACTGGAAGAGAAGAGGACACCTGTGGAGCAGTTAGAGAAGAGGCTGAACCTTTTAACACATTAAACGTATGGAGGGATTTGATTATGAGTAAGATTCTGGAGTTAAGGGAAAAGAGGGCAAAGGCGTGGGAAGCGGCAAAGGCATTCTTGGATACGAAGCGTGGGAATGACGGGCTGCTGTCTGCGGAGGATACGGAAACGTATGAGAAGATGGAGAAGGATGTGGTGGATCTGGGGAAGGAGATTGAGCGGCTGGAGCGTCAGGCTGCCATTGATGCGGAGCTGAATAAGCCGACTTCCACACCGATTACCAATAAGCCGAACGCTGACCCGGACGGGGAGGAGAAAAAGGGCAGGGCATCGGACATGTACAGGAAGACTTTCTGGAATGCCATGAGGCGGAAGAACTTCTTTGACGTAAACAATGCCCTGCAGGTGGGGACAGATTCCGAGGGCGGTTATCTGGTGCCGGATGAGTTTGAGCGGACGCTGGTGGCTGCGCTGGAGGAGGAGAACATCTTCCGCAGCATTGCCACGGTCATCAATACGTCCAGCGGTGACCGGAAGATTCCGGTGGTGGCAAGTAAGGGAGAAGCATCCTGGATTGACGAGGAAGGAGCGTTCCCGGAATCGGATGACGCTTTTGGGCAGGTGGCGATCAGCGCCTATAAGGTGGCTACCATGCTGAAAGTGTCCGATGAGCTGCTGAATGACAGTGCGTTTAATCTGGAGGCTTATATCTCTAAGGAGTTCGGGAGACGGATTGGTTCTAAGGAAGAGGAAGCATTCTTTATCGGAGATGGTACAGGAAAGCCTACGGGTATTTTTAATGCTACGGGCGGTGCTTCGGACGGGGTGACTGCCACAACAGCGAATATCACCTTTGATGATGTGTTGGATCTGTTCTATTCCCTGAAATCCCCATACCGGAAGAAAGCCCATTGGGTGCTGAATGATACTACGGTGAAAGCACTGCGGAAACTGAAAGACAACAACGGGAATTATATCTGGCAGCCGTCCATGCAGGCAGGGCAGCCGGATATGATTTTGAACCGTCCGTACCATACGTCTGCCTATGTGCCGGAGCTGGCGGCCGGGGCGAAGGTGATGGCATTCGGGGATTTCTCTTATTACTGGATTGCGGATCGGCAGGGAAGGAGTTTTAAGCGCCTGAATGAACTGTTTGCGGCAAACGGGCAGGTGGGATTCCTGGCAAGCCAGAGAGTGGACGGAAAGCTTATCCTGGCAGAGGCGGTGAAGACACTGACTATGAAGGCAGGCTCCGGGGCGTAAAGACAGTCTGGAATCTTTGGTGATGAAGCTGTTTTCTTAATGTCTGTCCATGGGAAGGAGGAAGCCGGATGGTTGTGACTTTAGAAGAAATCAAGCAGTATGTGCGGATTGACAGCACAGACGAAGATGAACTTCTCCTTGCCCTTTCCGGGACAGCGGAGAGTATTTGCAAAGATATCCTGCGGTGCAGTTTTGAACCCAGCGCGGAGGTGCCGGACCCGGTCAGGACAGCGGTGCTGTATGGGATTTCTTATCTGTATGAGAACCGGGAGCAGGCGGATTTTAAGGATTTGGCACTGACATTGAAATGCCTGTTGTTCGGGCAGAGGGATGAGGTGTTCTGATGCGGATTGGGCAGTGGCGGCAGAGGATTGTCATTCAGCAGAACCGGATGAGAAAGGATAAAGACGGGAACCAGCGGAATGAGTGGGAGGACTATTTCACCTGCTGGGCCTATGCCAATAACCTTTCGGGGAAGGAATACTGGGAGGCGGCGCAGGTGAACCGGGAGGAATCCCTGTTTTTTCTGGTGCGGTACTGTACTGAATTGAAAGATCTGGACAGCACGAAGTACCGGATTCTGTTCCGGGGGGGATATTTATAACATCACTCTGGTGGATTTTATGCAGTTCCAAAATAAGGTTATCAAGCTGCGGGCGGAGAGGGTGAATAGGTGAGGATATGACGGATCGAAGGGTGAGCGTGGATGGGATGGCGGAGGCCATTGCTCAGTCCATGGAGGAATATGCGGATTTGTCCAATGAGGTAATGAAGCGGAGCGTGACAGAGGTGAGCCGGTCCGTGAAAAAGGACATTCAGGTCAATGCCCCGGTGAGGACCGGGAAATATAAGAAGAGCTGGGCGGCAAAGAAGATGCAGGAGAATGCCAATTCCCTGACTATGGTGGTACACAGCCGTGACCGTTACCAGATTGCCCATCTCCTGGAACATGGGCATGCGAAACGGGGCGGAGGACGGGTACAGGCGGTTCCCCATATCGCCCCGGCAGAGCAGCGGGGAGCGGAGGAGTTGACGGAAAAGATGGAACGGGGGTTATCGCATTGACACATGAACAGGTACTAAAAATGGCGGAGGAGATGGGACTGCCATGTGCCTATGGACATTTTGCAGAGGGGCAGTCCCCGGAGCCGCCGTTTCTGGTGTTCCTTTACCCGGAATCCCGGAATTTTGCGGCGGATGGGATTGCTTATTTTAAAAAGCGGAAGCTGCATCTTGAACTGTACACGGATTATAAGTCTGTGGAGCTGGAGGAGCGGGTAGAGGCTGTGCTGGAAAGCCATGGCATCTTTTACGCCAGGAGTGAAGTGTGGATTAAATCGGAACGGTTGTATGAGGTTCTGTATGAAATGGAGGTTTGAGGAATGGGAAATAAAGTGAAGTTTAATATCTGCAATGTCCACTATGCTCCGCTGACGGCGGCGGAAGACGGGACGGACACATTCGGAGTCCCGGTGGCGATGCCGGGTGCGGTGTCTTTAAGCCTGGACCCCAACGGGGAGCCGGAGTCCTTTTATGCGGACGGGGTGGAGTATTATGTCATCAACAACAATATGGGCTATGACGGGGATTTGGAACTGGCAATGATTCCGGAGACGTTCCGGACGGATATCCTGAAAGAAGAGGCGGACACCAATAAGGTGCTGGTGGAGAACTGCAATGCGGAGACGGGCAGCTTTGCCCTGCTGTTTGAGTTTGACGGGGACGTGAAGAAAATCCGGCATGTGCTGTATAACTGTTCTGCTTCCCGCCCTAAGATTGAATCCAAGACTAACGAGGAATCCAGGGAGGTGCAGACGGAGACGCTGACGGTGAAGGCAAGACCGCTGGCATCCGGTTATGTGAAGGCGAAGACAGGGGATACAACCACGGCAAAAGTGTATGATGACTGGTATAAGGCGGTATATCTGCCTGCGGCGGAGCCGGAGACACCGGCCCCGGCCAGCTTTGCAATGAACCAGGAGACGGGCAAGGCTGCAGAAGTGAAATCCATGGCAAAGGCGGTGGCGGATAAATGAGCATAACCAGGAAGGTTGAGATTGACGGGCAGGAGGTGCTGTTTAAGGCTTCGGCGGCCATACCGAGGATTTACCGCTTGAAGTTCCAGAGGGATATTTACAGGGACCTGCGGGCTTTGGAGCAGTGCGTGGGAGGCTCTGAGGAAGGGGAGTCCGGTCTGGATTTGTTTTCTTTGGAGATGTTTGAGAACATCGCTTTTGTGATGGCAAAGCATGCAGATGGTTCAATCCCGGACACGCCGGAGGAATGGCTGGATGGGTTCAATACGTTCTCCATATATCAGGTACTGCCAAAGTTGATTGAACTTTGGGGGCTGAATGTGCAGACGGATGTGGAGGCTAAAAAAAACTCCGCCCGACTGAGCGGGAGATGACAACGCCACTGTTCCTCCTGCGGTGTGTGCAGCTTGGGATTTCTATTTATGAATTGGAACTGCTTTCTATCGGGATGATAAATGACATGTATGCGGAGAGCAGGAATGACGAGTGTAATTATGCCCAGCTTGCCACGCAGCAGGATTTCGACAGGTTCTGAGTACAGGTTTTGTTTTCGTTGATTGGCCGGCTGTTTCCTGCTATACTGGTAGGAAATAGTTGACCTGGTCATCGTAAAACTGGAAGTTGAGGAGGATAATTTGAATGTACAAGGGTACTCTGATTGCTGTAAAGAACATAGAAGAAAGCAAAAAATTCTATCATGATATACTGGACATGAATGTGGTAGGTGATTTTGGCGCCAATGTTCAACTGGATGGCGGATTATTTTTGCAAACACTTGATACATGGAGTGATTTTATCAATAGCAAAGAAGTATATCTGAAAAATAATGCTGGAGAGCTATATTTTGAAGTTTCTGATATTGATGAGTTTTACAAAAAACTACAAGCAGCCAATATTGAATATGTTCATGAGTTAATGGAGCATAATTGGGGACAAAGAGTTGTTCGCTTTTATGATCCGAACCACCATATTATTGAGGTCGCCGAGGATATTTCAATGGTTGTAAAGCGGTTCTTCTATAGTGGAATGACGGTAGAACAGGTTGCAGACAGAATGGATGTTCCCGTGGATTATGTCAAGGAGTGTTTGAAATGCTAATTTTAAATTTACCGGGGGAGGTGGACAAAGGAAAATGATTTGTAGAATAAGAAAATGGGAGTTATCGGATGCAACCGATTTAGCGGCGGCTCTTTCCAATAAAAAAATACAGGATAATCTCCGGGATGGATTGCCATACCCTTACACCGAGCAGGATGGAACGGACTATATCTCTGCGATGCTTTCCGCAGATGAAAATGAAATATTTGCTTTTGCTATAACAGTAGATGAAAAGTTGGTTGGTAGTATCGGGATTTTCCGACAGGGAAACATACACAGGCAGACTGCCGAGCTGGGATATTATATTGCGGAAGAATATTGGGGCAGAGGAATTATGACAGAAGCCGTAAGACAGATCTGTGCGTATGTTTTTGAGAAAAGCGATATAATCCGTATTTATGCAGAACCGTTCGCATACAATGCGGCATCCTGCCGTGTACTTGAAAAAGCAGGGTTTCAATACGAAGGCACATTAAGAAGTAACGCTGTAAAGAACGGCGAAGTAATCGACATGAAGATGTATTCACTGCTGAAAACAGAAATATAGTTTCCGGTTTTGCAATGAGCAGAATTATAAATTAAATAGTATTGATACATAGGCATCTGTCCAAAGACGGCAGGTGCCTTTTCCATATATTTGAGCCTTAACCGGCTCTTTTTTTCTGTCCAAAAACAGGAAGGAGGCATCGCATGGCAAACCGCATACAGGGTATCACGGTGGAAATCGGCGGCGATACCACCAGACTAACTACAGCGCTAAAAGGCGTCAATTCGGAAATCCGCAACACCCAGTCGCAGCTTAAGGATGTTGAGAAACTTTTGAAGTTGGACCCGCATAATTCGGAACTTCTGGCGCAGAAGCAGCGGCTTTTGACGGATGCCATTGGGGAGACGAAGGATAAACTGGAGGCGTTGAAATCCGCCCAGCAGCAGGTACAGCAGCAGTTTGAGCGCGGCGATATTACCAAAGACCAGTACGATGCCCTGCAGCGGGAGATTATTGAGACGGAGCAGAATTTAAAAGACCTGGAAAAACAGGCGGAGGATACCAACACCTCCCTGTCCGGCTTTTCGCAGGCGGCGGAGAAGGTTGGGCAGTTTGGGGCTCCCGCCACATCGGCAGGTAAGAAACTGCTCCCGGTGACTGCCGGGATTACGGCGGCGGGCGGGGCATCCGCTAAGATGGCGATGGATTTTGAGGATGCTATGGCAAAGGTCAATACCATAGCGGATACCACAGAAGTGCCACTTTCAGAACTGGAAAAGGCCATCCTGGATTTGTCGAACCAGACGGGTATCAGTTCTTCGGAGATTGCGGGGAATGTGTATGACGCCATCTCCGCCGGGCAGAAGACCGGGGATGCGGTGAATTTTGTGTCCAATTCCACGAAGCTGGCGAGGGCTGGGTTTGCGGATGCAGGGAGCGCGCTGGATGTGCTGACTACGATTATGAATGCCTATGGCCTGGAAGCGTCCGAGGTGGGCCGGGTGTCTGATGTGCTGATTCAGACGCAGAATTTGGGCAAAACCACGGTGGGGGAATTGTCATCCTCGATGGGTAAGATTATCCCCACAGCAAAAGCAAACGGGGTGGCATTGGAACAGGTGGCTGCGGGATATGCCCTGATGACTGCCAACGGTGTGGCAACTGCGGAATCCACCACCTATATGAATTCCATGTTCAATGAGCTTGGAAAATCCGGCACGAAGGTGTCGGACACTTTGAAGGAAAAGACGGGGAAATCCTTCCTGGAACTGATGCAGGACGGGGCCAGCCTTTCCGAGGTGCTGCAGGTTATTTCTGACAGTGCGGCGGAGCAGGGGCTGGCCTTTGGTGATTTATGGGGGAGTGCAGAGGCCGGAAAAGCTGGGCTGATTCTTCTGGGGGACAGTGCGGAAACTTTCAATGGGACTCTGGAGCAGATGCAGAATTCCACAGGGGCAACGGAGACAGCTTTTGGGAAACTGAATACCAATTCCTACACAATACAGAAGGCGTTTAACCAGTTGAAAAATACCGCTATTGAATTCGGCTCCGCAATCATGAGCGTGCTGGCACCGATTTTGATTGCACTGGCGGATAAGATACAGGCGTTTACTTCCTGGTTTTCCGGGCTGTCGGAGGGTACGAAGAAGATGATTGTTATCATCGCCATGGTGGTGGCTGCCGTGGGGCCTGTGTTAATCATCATTGGAAAGATTGCAACGGGGATTAGCGCAGTGATAAGCCTGGTAGGTGTGATTGCCCCGGCCATTTCTGCATTGATTCCGGTCATAGCCAGCGTGGGTGCGCCGATACTTGCGATTATCGCTGTGATTGTGGCGGTGATTGCGGTTGGGAAGTTACTGGTTGCCCACTGGGATGAAATCAAGGCAGCCTGTATGAATATCTGGAATGCCGTGAAGGAATTCTTTGCCGGGCTGTGGGAGGGGATTAAGCAGACGGCCAGTGCTGCGTGGACGTCTATTTCACAGTTTTTTTCCACACTCTGGACAGGGATATCCGCGGTGGCACAGACCATTTGGAATGGGATTGCCACATTTTTCTCCACGTTATGGGAGGGCATTAAAACTCTGTTTCAGACTGTGCTGACGGCGATTTCTACAATCGTCACCACATATTTTAACATTTACAAAACGATTATTACCACGGTGCTGACTGTTATACAGACGATTTTCACCACAGTCTGGAATGCCATTAAAACGGTGGTGATTACAGTTGTTACGGCTGTACAGGCTTTCCTGACTACGGCGTGGAATGCCATCCAGACGGTGATTTCTATAGTGCTGAATACCATCCAAAGCATCGTTACTTCTGTATGGAATGGAATCCGGGATGTGGTAACTACGGTGATGAATACGGTGGGCAGTATTATATCTACTGTGTGGAATTCGGTAAAAAATACGGTGACGGCTGTGCTGAATGCTATTAAGACAGCAGTCACGAACATTTTCAATAATATTGTCAGTGGAATCAGCAATGCCATGAGTAATGTTTACAATGCGGTGAAGAATGGGTTTGAGCAGGCGGTGGGTTATATTAAGGGGCTGGCTTCCAGTGCGTGGAACTGGGGTGTGGATATCGTGAATGGGATTGCCAACGGAATCCGGAATGCCGTGGGGAATGTGGTGGATGCGGTCAGGAGCATTGCGGATAAGATTGCGGCGTTCCTCCATTTCTCTGTACCGGATGAAGGGCCGCTAACGGATTATGAATCCTGGATGCCGGATTTTGTGTCCGGGCTTGCCAGGGGTATTGAGGAAAGCCGGGGGATGATTGAGAAGGCGGTCCGGGGCGTGGCTTCGGATATGGTGGTCAGCCCGCAGATTGGTATGGTTTCCGGTATAGCGGAGCAGCAGGCGGCTTCTGCTAATAACGTCACACAGTTATTGAACGGAATCAGGGAGGCAGTGAGCGGGTTTGGAATGGCGAATGCGGGAACGATCTGCATTCCGGTGTACCTTGGCGGCACGCTGCTGGATGAGGTGGTAATAAATGCACAGAACAGGCAGAACCTGAGGTCAGGAGGTAGATAGGCATGGCATTTATACAGTATCTGACGTTTGACGGGGTGGCGCTTCCAATGCCGGACTCCTACGAGGTGGAGATGGCAGATGTGGAGGCGGATTCCGGTGGTGAAACGGAGGCCGGGACTATACAGAGGGATGTGGTCAGGAGCGGCGTAGTGACAATTCCGGTTTCCTTTTCGCTAAGCCCGAAATGGGTGAAGGCCATGGCAGAGTTCCGCAGGAAGCCGAAGATTGCTGTGGAGTTTTTTGATACGGAGACACTGGAAGTGAAGCGGGCGGAGATGTTTATGGAGAGCTATAAGGCTGGGCTGGTGAAAGACACTTCCTATAAAGGCCTGTGGAAAGTGTCGTTTAGTTTGAAACAGTTTTAAGGAAAGGGGTGGGTTCATGTATCCAGTCAGTAAAGAATTTTTATCTGCGGTGCAGGAAAACACCCGCAATTCTTACTGGACAGGGAGAATTACCACGAAAGCCGGGTTGGTCCATGAGTTTGGGAATGGAGATATCGTGAAAGGCTCTGGCTACATCACAGGCCAGTGCTGCGGCAGCACAGAGATTGAGATTGGCACGGTGTATGCGGCGGAGATGGGGCTCACTCTGTTTTCGGAGATTGACCGATATACGCTGGAGGATGCGAAGATAGAACTATTCTATCATCTGCGGCTTGGGAATGGGAGTTTTGAGGCAGTCCCCATGGGGATTTTTGAGGTGAGCGAGGCGAACCGGACGCTGCACTGTCTGGAGATAAAGGCTTATGATTACATGCTCCGGTTTGAGAGAAGCTTCAATGGCTTTGAGACTGTGGGGAATGCTTATGCTTTCCTGGCTTTGTGCTGTAAAGCCTGTAACGTGGAGCTTGCCCATACCCAGGCGGAGATTGAGGCGATGCCAAACGGTGCGGAACTGCTGTCAGTGTATACGGAGAATGATATAGAGACGTACCGGGACTTGCTGTATTATGTGGGGCAGGTGCTGGGAGGTTTTTTCTGCATTAACCGGACGGGAAAGCTGGAACTGAGGAAATACAGGAATATGCCTGTGATGATGGTGTCCGACAGGCAGCGGTTTTCCAGTAGCTTTTCGGATTTTATTACCCGGTATACGGCAATCAGTTCCACAAATATCAAAACGCAGACAGCAGAGTATTATGCGTTGGAAACAGATGGCGGGCTGACCATGAATCTGGGAGTGAATCCGCTTTTGCAGTTTGGCCTGGAGGAAACAAGGAAGGCGCTGCTGGAAAATATCCTGTCTGATTTGTCGATTATCCGTTATGTTCCTTTTGATTCAGACACTATTGGAAATCCGGCATTGGATTTGGGGGATGTGCTGGTGTTCTCTGGCGGTCATGCGGATGAAACGCAGTTAGCCTGTGTGACTGGATATCAGATTAAGATTAACGGCAGGCATACCTTGAAATGTGTGGGGAAGAATCCCAGGCTGGCGCAGGCTAAGTCGAAGAATGACAAGAATCTCTCAGGACTGCTGAACCAGATTGAGGCTGGAAAGATAGGGATTCACACTTTTACTAATGCATCAGCCTATACGGTGAATGATACGGATGTGAAGATTATCAGCATTGAGTTTGCGGCGGCAGAGGAGACGCACGTACAGTTCTTTGCAATTGTGCTGATGGATGTGTCAGCAAATGCAGCGATACAGGCAGGGACGGCAAAGGGAACGGTTGTTGTCCCGGTACCGTCTGTGGCTGAGGATGGAACGGAAACTACGGTAAATGTCAGCGTGGAGGCGGAACTGCCGGTCACGGTTCCTGCGGATGGGAGAGCTGTGGCGCGTGTAAAGTATGTGTTCAATGACGAAGAAATTTTAACCCATTATCCGGCGGAAACTTGGGGGAGTGGGAAGCATGTGCTGCCTTTGTATTATCCTATTGAGAAACTAATTCCCAACTTTACGAACACGTTCCAGGTATTCCTTCGCTTGGAGGGCGGCAGCGGACAGATTGATACCGGGGGATGCATTGCCTCCATCAGCGGGCAGGGCATGGCGGCGGCTCCGGCATGGGATGGGAAGATTGTATTGGAAGATACGGCTGCTGTGTTCCAGGTTGGCACAGGATTGAGTACCAGAGGGTTTGCGGAGACCGTTGGAATTGAAACCATGGAGCTTGTACAGAAGCAGATGGTGGACAGCATGGGGCGGATTTCAGTAGGCGCGTTTGGATGTCCGGTAGATTTGAGTTAAGGAGGGCGTTATGAGACTGACGGGAACGATGAGGATTGAACTGACGGATGTGAATACCGGGGAGGTCACGGCGGTGACGGAGGAAAATATGGTAACGGATGCGGTGAACCATATCCTGGGGCTGAATCCCATGGGAGTGTTTTATGAAATTGGGGAGAGTATTGACGGGGTGAAATGGCAGGAGGCGTTTCTACCGATATGCCCCAATGCCATCGGAGGAATTTTGCTGTTTTCCAAAGCGTTGGAGGAGCGGGTGGACAATATTTATTCCCTGTCGGATAACCTGCCGGTGGCTTATGCGTCTAATAATGTGAATTCCACGGCGAATGTGGCTAGGGGGAGCATGAACCTGACGGAGAGCAAGAAGCTGGACAACGGATACAAGTTTGTGTGGGAGTTCACGCCGAGTCAGGGGAACGGTACCATTGCGGCGGCCGCCCTGACCAGCGCCCAGGGCGGGGCGAATGCTTATGGGAGCCTGGTGAATGACAGTTCCACATTCCTGCAGATTAAAAGCATTAAGCTGGACGGGATGGCTATGGCGCGGGAGCTAGTGCTGTTTGAGACAGTGGAGGTGGATTTTGAAAGGAACCTGCTGTATTCCATCACGTATCAGGATACGGGGGTGCGTATACGGAAGGTGCATATCCCGATTTTTACGGTGGGGCTGAACGAGAAGCTGGATGACTCATCCTTTGCGGTGGTGGATGATCAGGTGATTCAGACTTCCACGTTCCGGTTTCTTGGGGATTACACGCTGTACGGGGAATTTCTGGACGGCGGGAACGGGTACTGGTATGGGTTTTCCAATGAGGGGAATTCCTCCGGCAGCGCCACTATGGTGTGGGTGAAGATTAAGAAAGAGGATTATTCCATGACGGAGGGGGAGTGGACGCTGTCCAATGCGAAGCTGATGGATGTGGGGCGGCGGGAGGAGGACAGTTCTTTCCCGGAGCGGTATCTGCAGTGCTGTATTCGGAGCGGATACCTGTATGTGATGGCGAATAACAAGAAGGGGATTTATAAGATTAATCTTTCCAATTCTTCAGACGTGACGCTGATCAATCTGGGGTTTACTTCCAAATGGAAGCCGCTGTGCGAGACAGGGACTTGTGAGGTGTATATGACGCTGGTGGGGGATTTGATTATCGGAGGGGATTTCCAGGTTACGGTGGAGGACAAGGTAATCCACACCCAGGGGAGTTTCCGGCTGAATGATGCGGCAACGCCGCTGTTCCAGTATAAGAACTTCCTTTTGGGGTGGGGAGGGAGTTATGGGAGCGAGTACCGGACCATGTACCTGCTCACTCCTTATCTGGCATCCATCAACAATCTGTCTTCAGCGGTGGTGAAGACGGTGGACAAGACGATGAAAATCACCTATACGTTAACGGAGGAGGCCGCGCCGTAAGGGCGGCAGAGAAAAGAAAAACTTATGGAATCAGAAACAGGCGGCAGTCCAAAACGGGCTGCTTTTTTGTGTGGAAGAACAGGAGGGATTTGAGATGAGAGATGTAACAGGCACGATGCAGTATGTATTTGCCGCTATGGGCGGTGCTTTGGGGGCGGTAATGGGAGGATTTGACGGATTTTTGTATGCGCTGATTGTCTTTGTGGTGGTGGATTATGTGACCGGAGTGATGGTGGGGATTTTGAATAAGGAGCTTTCCAGCCAGATTGGGTTCCGGGGGATTTTCAAGAAGGTGGTCATTTTTTCTCTGGTTGCTGTGGCGCACATCATTGATACCCATGTGATTGGAAATGGGAGCGTATTGCGGACGGCGGTGATTTTCTTTTATCTGTCCAATGAGGGGATTTCCATTCTGGAGAATGCAGTGAAAATTGGGCTGCCCATCCCGGAGAAATTGAAAAATGTGCTGGAGCAGTTGAAAGAGGGGAATTGACATGAAGGTAAATAAGAGTTATGTATCTGGCAATAACACGTATGAGAGTAACAATCCGCAGTATATCGTGGTGCATAACACAGATAACTTTGCGTCAGGGGCGGATGCCAGCGCCCATGCAAGGGCGCAGTTGAACGGGAATTTAAGCACGTCTGTCCATTATTACACGGATGACAAGGATACAGTGTACCAGGCGGCTCCCCATGGTCGGGGATGCTGGCATGTGGGTGTGGATTACGGTGGACGGCTGTTTGGGACGGTGAATAATAAAAATTCCATTGGTGTGGAGATGTGTGTGCAGGCCGGGTATGATTTTCAGAAAGCCTTTGCCAATACGGCAGCATTTGTGCGGCAGTTGATGTCGGAGACAGGGATTCCGGCTGACCGGGTGGTTCAGCATTACGATGTCTGTGCCAAGAACTGTCCTTCCCAGATCCGGGCGAAAGGGATGTGGGAGGAGTTTAAGCGGCAGATTAAAAGCGGCAGTTCCGGGCAGGGAGAGGATGTTTCTTCCTATACAAAAACTATAGGGAAAGCGGTGGCTTCTGTCAAACAGATGCAGAAGTATATTAAAGCGAAGAATCCGCAAGTGGCGCAGTCGGTGCTGGATATGGTCCCGCTGTATCTGTCCGAAGGGGAGGCCGAGGGCGTGAGAGGGGATGTTGCTTTTGCGCAGTCCTGCCTGGAGACGGGAAACTTTGGATTTTCCGGTTCAGCAGTGACCTTGGAGCAGAATAATTTCTGCGGGATGGGCGTGACTTCCAATGGGAAGAAGGGGAATTCCTTTGATACACCACAGCTTGGCATTCGGGCGCAGATACAGCATTTGAAAGCCTATGCCAGTACAGAGGAGTTGGTGAATCCGAAAGTTGACCCAAGGTTTCAGTACGTGGTCAGGGGCTCTGCGCCTTATGTGGAGTGGCTGGGAATTCCGGAGAACCCGCATGGAAAGGGCTGGGCAGCCGGGGCAGGATATGGCGGGAAGATTCTTACTATTTTGAGGAATATCATTGGAAACAACGGAGATGCAGGGGGCAGCATGGAGGGTTCTGGTAATCCGGACCAGCCGGTTAATCCGCAGCCCGGTTTTGTGAAGGTGTTTTATAAGGGGAAAGACGGAGTGAATGTGAGGAAAGCGCCGTGCATGGGGGATAACGTGGACCAGGTGGCGTTTGACGGCGTGTATACGGTGGTGGGTGTCAGTGCGGACGGGCTGTGGTATAAGCTGAAATCAGGGTTGTTTTTGACTTCGGATAAGCGGTATGTGCAGTTTATGGAGAAGCTGCCGGCGGCATCTTCTTATATGGTGAAGGTGGAGATTCCGGATTTGAATATCAGGAAGGGGCCGGGAACTGGTTATGCGAGGACGGGGAGGTTTACTGGAGTTGGGGTGTTTACCGTTGTGGAGGAGGCACAGGGAGCCGGGGCTTCTAAGTGGGGGCTGCTGAAATCTTACCAGAAGAAGAGAGACGGGTGGATTTCGCTGGATTATGTGACGAGGATATAGAGATTTGCCCGGTGGGGAAACCTGCCGGGTTCTTCTTTTTAATCTTCTGAAATAAGTTTCCGCAGACCAAGACAAAAGGCGTGGAAACTGCTTAACTGCTTGACTTATAGGGCGTTCAGAGTGATTAATAGACTACGCTTATTGAGCTTACTCAATGGGGAACCAAAAACGAAAGGAGTGGGATACCGGATGAAGATGCAGGTGGCATATTATTACAGAACCACACACCGGGATCATGGATATGAAAAATATGTGGAACCGGGGAGAGAAGCATTCCGCAGGCGGTATGGTAAGCGGACGGTGGAAGAACATTTCTTTTGGGATGAAGCGTCTGGCGTAGACGCAAACCGGAAAGCGTTCCGGCAGTTGATAGCAGAAATCCAGGCCGGGCATGTCCGTGTGGTAGTCACAAGGGATGCCACTATGATTGCCCGTGACTGGCGGCAGTTCTTTGAATTTATGGAAGTCTGCGATAAAGCAGGGGTGCCGGTGGTATGTATCAATGAGGACGGAGACGCAGGAAAGCAGTATGAATGTGTAAAGCGGTTTGTAAAAGAATACTTCGGAAAGGAGAAGGTTTTATGAGGATACGGATGCTAGAGTCGGTACAGAATAGAATACCGAGAAAGAAACGTGTCTGTGCTTATGCCAGGGTTTCCACGGATTCCAGGAAACAGGGCGAATCCCTGGAAAACCAGATATCCTCCTATGAACGCTTTCTGAAAGCCAATCCGGAATATGAGTTTGTCGGCGTATTTGCAGACCAGGGAATCTCAGGGTTCAGCAGAAACCGTCCGGAATTCCAGCGGATGGTGCAGATGGCGAAGGACGGCCAGATAGATTTAATCATCACAAAGTCCATTTCCCGGTTTGCCAGGAACACGGCAGTACTTCTGGAGACGGTGAGGGAGCTGCGGCTGATTGGGGTTGCTGTCTATTTTGAAGAACAGAATATCAACACATTATCCGGGGACGGTGAGGTCATGCTCACTGTCCTCGCTTCTTTTGCCGAGGAAGAAAGCAGGAATGTATCAGAAAACCGGAAATGGTCTATCCGTAAGAAGTTTGAGCGTGGGGAATACATGATCAACACGGAGCGGTTCATGGGCTATGACAAGGATGAGTTTGGGGAACTGGTCATCAATTCTAAAGAGGCCATGGCAGTCCGGTTCTTTGCGGATATGTACCTTTTAGGAGTGGGTTCCAGCCGCCTGGGGCAGTTGGCAGATTTTTTGGGAATCCCGTCTGTGACAGGAGGGAAGTGGACTGGCGGCTCATTTATGGGAATGTTCAAAAATGAGAAATACAAAGGGGATTTCCATTTGCAGAAATATTACACACCGGAGGATAAAAGGAACCAGACGGTACGAAATAATGGGGAAGTACAGAGTTATTATATGGAGGACAGCCATCCGGCGATTTTGAGCACGGAGGTTTGGGATGCCTTGCAGGAAAAGATAGAAGCGAATAAACGGGACAGGAACATTGCCCAGAGTGACACACAAAAGTATCAGAACAGATATCCATTGACTGGGATACTGTATTGTCCGTATTGCGGGAAGACACTCCGGCGCAGGATTGGGTACAAAAAGAAGGTGGAGTGGCTTTGCTCCACTTATATTGAAGAAGGAAAGCAAGCCTGTCCGGGTGTGCGGATTCCGGATGAATCGGCATCCCGGCAGGATATTATAGAACCAACGGTGGCAGAGGAGGTTTACAGGAATGGCAAGAAACATTACCGTTATACCAGCAAAGCAGAATTTGGCAGCAGGGAGAGGGAAAGCTGTACCGAGGAAGAAACTGCGGGTGGCGGCGTACTGCAGGGTGAGTACCGACCAAGAAGAACAGCTATTAAGCTATGAAAACCAGGTGCGGTTTTATACGGAAAGCATCAACAGCAATCCGGAATATGAGTGTGCCGGGATATATGCAGATGAAGGTATTACCGGTACGAATACCAAGAAAAGGGATGAATTTAACCGGATGATTGTGGACTGCCGGACCGGGAAGATTGACCGGATTATCACGAAGTCCATCTCCCGATTTGCGAGAAATACGCTGGACTGTCTGAACTATGTGCGGGAACTGAAAGGACTTGGCATAGGAGTGACATTTGAAAAGGAGGCAATAGACACCTTAGATGCCAAAGGAGAAGTGCTACTGACAATCCTTTCTTCTCTGGCACAGGACGAGAGCCGGAATATTTCAGAAAACAGCACATGGGGTATCCGCAAGCGGTTTGAAATCGGGCAGCATAAGATGAGTACCAAGAGATTCCTTGGTTATGATGCGGATGAAAATGGGAAGCTGGTTGTGAATAAACAGCAGGCGAAGATTGTGAAGCGGATTTTTATGGAGTTCCTTTGGGGGAAGACTACTGATTATATTAAGCGGATTTTTGAGAGGGAAGGTGTGATAAATTGGGATGGCGGGACGAAATGGCAGTCTACGACCATTGGCAGTATGTTGGAGAATGAAAAGTACAAAGGGGACACGCTTTTGCAGAAAAGCTACACGGTGGACTTTTTGACGAAGAAGCGGGTACAGAATGAGGGAGAAATCCAGCAGTATTATATTGAAGATGACCATGAGGCGATTATAGAACCTTGGATTTGGGAATGTGTGCAGTTGGAGATCAAGCGGAGGGAGCAGTATCTGGAGGAACATAATGTTACTCGATTTTCCCAAAACACAGAGGTGAATCCATTTTCCAGCAAGATTATCTGTGGGGAATGCAACAGGGCTTTTGCGAGGAAGGGATGGCGGACACCGGGCGGAGACAGAAAAGTGTGGCAGTGCAGTGAGCGGTATAAGGTGAAAGGTGTGCTGGGATGTGGGAACCGGCACATTTATGAGGATACGTTGATTGAGATTTACCTGATGGCGTGGAACAGATTGCTGGAGTGCAGGGAGATGCTGATGCCGGAGTGGAATGAGAAGATGCAGGGTGAGGACTTGCTGGCGAAGTTTCGGGCGATGGATTTTATGGAGATTACTAAGGATGCACAGTCGGTAAAGGAACTGAACATTGATTTGATGCTTCGGACGGTGGAGAATATCAAAGTGTATGAGAGCGGGATGGTTGTGACAGTGTTCCTGGACGGAACGGAGATCGAATATCAAAGTTAAGGGTGAGGAGATTAAGTCAATTGGTACAGGAAAACATGTACGGGCTGACTTTTTTCATGGAAAGAAATAAATTAGTGTGATAAAATTGTAAGCATGTGGAAGGTAGAAGTTAAATTATTTATAATTAGAAACGGATTTGACATTACAAATTAAATAAGCAAATGAGTTTACAGTTTTTTACCATAAATTCTTGACAAATAAGTAGTTCAGAGCAATTACTGGATTACTATATTTGTTAAGGAGGTTGATATCAAATGACAGAGGAACAGAAGCAAATTATAAAAAGAAAAGATTTTGCTGGAAACATAATGAAGATTATCTATTGGTTATTTGAAGTTGGGTAAAAGGGGTGAAATTCTTACTAAGAGGGGTGAAAATATCATCAAAGGGGTAATCGGGGTTAAACTACAAATTAAGCACTCAATAAAGAAACAGAGGGGCAGACCTTTTGCCATGTAGTATAAAATATCCGTCCCACCGCACGTGGAAACAGTTTGCTTGTTGGAACTGAGCATGTTTCCTGTTACCGTGGCGGGGGAAGGAAAATGAATGTTTTAGTTAAAGTGTAGAAAGTAATATAATTCCGATGTATATGGTTTTGTTTTGATATAATACGGGGATAGTATTTATATAGTTACATTAGATAAAAATAGAAGTCAATTGATGTTTGAATGTGGTTGAAGAAAGTGGTATTAATAATATGAGTAATTACATCAGAAAAACGCCAAGGAAAGAACAGAATTCCGATAAAAATTGGAGTAAAAAAGAAGATGAGTTCTTAATAGAAAACTATCACACTCTTGGTTCTAAAGCTGTAGCTGAATTATTACACCGTGTTCCGGCAGCATGTCGAAATCGAGCATATCACTTAAACATAACCCGGGTTTTAGGCTGGTCTTTGGAGGAAGAGCAGATTCTCGTGCAAAACTACGCGAACAAAGGTGCTGGCTGGGTAGCCAAACAACTGGGGCGCTCCAAAAGCTGTTGCATTGCCCGGGCAGGGAAACTGGGTATAAAGCGGGATTACCATTGGACAAAAACACAAACGGATTATCTGAAGAAATATTATCCTATAGTAGGCGCGGTGGGGGTTGCTTCTTTTTTGAATCGTTCGCCTAACACTTGTCAGGTAAAGGCATCAAGTCTTGGCATTCAGTATGTTGATCAGTTGAAATGGAGTAAGGAAGATGAGCAGTTACTAACGGAGCATTACCCTAGGGAAGGGGTAATCGCAGTGGCAAAACTTATTGGTAAGTCAGAGTCCGCTTGCCGCAGTCATGCAGCTACAATGGGATTGATTTTTGATAACTCATGGACGAAAGAGGAAGAGAATATTATAAAAGAATACTATCCAAGGTTTGGCCCTTCTGGTATTTCAATACTTTTAAATCGCACCCACAGCGCCTGTGTAAGCCGGGCCAGTAAGCTTGGTATTATCTTTGAAAATACATTAAAATGGACGAAGGAGGAAACAGGCATCCTTCGGCAGTATTATCCGTTAGAAGGAGCTAAAGTGGCTGAGCGTATCAATGGGAGAAGTGCAAGTGCTTGTATGAACTGTGCAGGTCGCCTTGGTATTAGTTATAAGCAAACAGAATCTATGGGGGTTCATGTAATAAAAAAGTTTCTGGACTACAAAGGAATTCGATATCAGCAGGAAGTTGTCTTTGAAAATTGCAAATATAAAAACAAACTGCGGTTTGATTTTGCCATCTTCCTGGTGGAACAGGATTTCCCTGATAAGCCTACGGGATTAATAGAATTTGACGGTCTGCAACATTTTAGGCCAGTACATTTCTTTGATTTTCAGGAATATAAGTATGAGTCGGCGTTGCAGAATCTAAGACTGCGAGATGAAATTAAAAATAATTTTTGTCAACAATTTTGCATCCCGTTGTTGCGTATTCGTCATAATCAAGGAGAACAAATTAATGAAATACTATCCGACTTTATTGCTCATGTGGAAACGTATCTTATCTCTTTTAATCCTTTTTTATCAAATGAAGAGTATTATGAAGGAGATGAGGATGCGAGCACCGCGATAGTCCAACACGAAAATGCTAAGAATATAGCTGAATTGCAAACCAAAGGTGCATTTTACAGTTTTAGATGGACAAAAGATGAGTGTACATTTTTGAGGGATAATTATTCATATAAAGATGCCATGTGGATTGCAAATCGTTTAGGAAGGACTTGTAGTGCATGTGAGAATAAAGCTCGTAAGTTAAAATTGAAACGGAGAAGTCCAAACTGCAATCATCATCGTTGCGCTTGGAGTGTAGTTGAAGATAATTTATTAAAAGTGTATTATGAGGAGAAAGGTGCTCAGTGGGTTGCTGATCAAATTGGGCGTACTGTCAGCGCTTGTCAACATCGTGCCAGTAGAATGCAGGTTAAAAAGAAAAAGCACTTTACACGTTGGACTAAGGAAGAAGACGATATCTTAATAAAATTCCATAAAAAGAAAACACATCAGGATATAGCACAAGTGCTGATGCGCACAAAACAAGCTTGCGATAATCGGGTGAGGATACTTAAAATAAAAAAGAAAATAAGTTAGAAGTTTTGAGAAGGGAATGATAAGATTGGGAGAGCCCTAAAGTCCCCTTACCCAACATCAACCCCATGAAACCCCAGAAAATTTCGCGCCGCCCGAGACAGCGGATACTCCTTATTAACAATAAATGCGCTGGTAATAAACAGATTGTCATCAGAAAAATGTTTCACTGCCAAATCCTTAATATGCTGAAAGTCGGCGGTTGTCAGTGAGGCCAGCGCGATGGTGCCGAAGGATCTGGCCCACTCGATGGCGGTCGCGTTGGAGGAGGTAATGATAGAGATATTCGGCGCAAGCAGGCGGTGGCCAAAGGAAGAGCGGACCAGGTCCAGGCAGTCAAAGGGAACCGCCAGCGGGTAATCTGCCAGTTGAGCGATATCGAGAATATCACCATTTTGCATCAGACGATGATCCGGTTTACAGATAGCGACGATCTCCTCTTTTTCATAGGGGTAGACGGCCAGGGAGGCATAGCCGGGGAGGCTGGAACGTATGAGGCCGATCTCCGTTACGTGGTTGAGGACATTGGGAATCGCAAAATCACTGGGAATTTCGTAAAAATCAAAATTGACATTAGGGTATGCCGCCCGGAAATCATCGAAGAGATGGTGCAGAAAATAGGCGGAGTTTCCCGCAGGGATTGACAGCTTTAGCAGTTCGGAAAAAGCTGTCTTTTTATTGTGAATCTCGTTGTGAAGTTTCTCCTCAGCCTGGCAGATCTCTCTGGCATGCAGATAAAAGACGCGCCCTGCATCGGTCAGTTCCAGTTTGTGCCGGTTTCGGATTAGCAGCTTCGCCCCATAATAGGTTTCTATATTTTTTAGCTGATTGCTCAAAGATGGCTGGGCGATCAGCAATTGATTCGCCGCGGCCAAAATACTTCCGCATTCCACAATCGTAACAAAATTTCGGTAAGACTCTAAAGTCATAGAGCAAACCTCCTTACTTATATAATAAAAATATTATATAG
>OBXC01000290.1_pt1 | contig 46669 bp, 36 predicted proteins | sample 1538111 | NCBI WGS metagenome assembly OBXC01 (sample SAMEA2580137, study PRJEB22360) | human gut metagenome | biome: human gut; feature: human-associated habitat; material: faeces | place: Denmark | collected 2008/2010
TGGCGGTCGACCAGCTGCTCCAAAGCCGCCACATACACGGCGCGCTGCGTCTCATCCGTGTAGAACATGCCAGTGCGGTACTGCCGGCCGCGGTCTTCGCCCTGCTGGTCCACGGAGAACGGGTCGATGACCTCCAGGAACAGCAATGTCAGCGTCCGCAGGCTGACCTGTGCCGGGTCAAACCCGACTTTCACGGTTTCGGCCGCATCCGTGCCGTCCGCGCATACCTGCTCGTAGGTCGGCGACTCGACGGTGGATTGCGCGTAGCCGACCGTGGTGTCCGTGACGCCGTCGACGTTCTGGAAGTAGCGCTCCAGCCCCCAGAAGCAGCCGCCGGCGAAGTATGCGGTTTGCGTGTTGCCGTCATTGTGTTCGTTACGTTCGCTCATGCGCCCCACGTTACTACGTCGAGGCGGCTCGCGATGCAGTCAACGACACCTCTGCACCGGCAAAACCGCTTTCGAGGGGCTGATTCGGCCTTCGCAGGAGGTCTACTCCCGTTTCAAGGGGCTGGTCGGCAGCTAGACCGCATGTAAAAGCCCATCCGCGTCAACGCCATTCCGCCGATTTTGGAGCGTGAATACTCGGCCATCAGCCCCTCGAAGCGGGAGTAGACCTCCCGGAGAGGCCAAATCAGCCCCTCGAAACGGAGATAGCGCCTTCTGCGCCCTTCTCGCTGGGCTTTCGCCGCTCAAAGAGGTACATTCGGGCTTCTGCAGAATGCTTTCTCCGTTCAAAGAGGTACTGAATACGGGAAACCCCGAGTACAAACGCCGTCATTGCAACGCTCATACTCGGGATTTCAGAGTTTAGGTATCTCTTTGAAGGCAGTTAGCTGTCCGCAAGAGGCCAAATGTACCTCCTGAAAGCAGATAGCCCCATCTTGGGCTCGAATCGGTCAGTCTCCGTGTCCGTACGTGAACGAACAGGCAAACGGCCTAGAGCCTCAACCGCGAGCACAATTGTCAGGGTCCGCCCCGCACCCTACGACCGCAGCGCACTGAGCATGCCGGCCACTTCGGCGGGCGTCACGCTGGGCACGTAGGCGCGCACCACCGCGAGCCCGATCTGCGGCAACGCCGCCGGGTCCGGGTAGCACACGTAGACCGGCGCTTCGGCGGGCTGGAACTTGCGCTTGAAGTTGAACAGCGAGTGGAAGCCGTAGGCGGGTTCCATCCAGTCGGCCACGATCTGCAGCGCGTGTTGGAGCACCTGCGTGCCTTCGCCGGCCGCCACCCCACCTTCCCGGGCATTGTCTCGCTCGGGGTTCATGCCGGCCAAGGGTGCCGCGGACAGGCTCATGAACTCCACGGCATGCTCAGGATCCGCAAGCCCCTCGTCGCGCAGGCGCTCGGCCATGCGCGCGATCAGGAACTCCATAATGCCGTTGGGACTGTCGGTGCGATGGCGCATGAAGTCCAGCGTCCAGCCGACGATGCGCCCGTCGCGCCAGGTGGGCAGCCAGCTGGTGACGCCCAGCACGCGCCCGTCCGCGTCGATGGCGTAAAGCAGCCGCACGCGCGGGTCGCGCAGTTCCTCGACACCGCCGAGCGTGAACTTCATTTCCGGCAGCGCCTTGAGCTGCGCCCACTCCTCGGAGATGTCCTCGATCTGCTCGCGCACATCGAGCGACGCTTCCAGGAACGTGGACTGCACATCGGTCACGCCGTCGCGCTTGGCCTTGTTGATGGCGGTGCGCACATCCTGCCATTTCTTGCCGGTCGTCTTCCAGCCGCGCGGGTCCACGACCATTTCGCTGCCGACCTCGATGGAGCTCCAGCCGGCCTCCAGCAACGCGTCGCGCTGTTCGCGATGCACGCTGTAGAACACCGGCGAAAGCGACCGCTCCACGCAATACTGGGTGAAGCCGGTCAGGTCGTCCATCCACTCGGAGGGCTCGCCGAACGGCCCGGTGCAGGTCAAGGCGATGCCGTTGAGCACGCGATATGCCACGGCCGATTTGCCCGTGGGCGAGAGCCAGTAGCTGTTGCCTTCCCACGTAGTCATGAAGCTCATCGATTCGCCGCCGGTTTCGACCAGCCGCTCGGCGCGTGCCTGCGCCCGCTCGTTCGATTCGCTCACGTCGCTCATCCAGCGGATCACCACGACCAGCACCACGATCCAGAACACCAGGCCGACGCCCTGATACACGATCGAGGCCATCGGGGTACGCGGCACGAACGACAACTTCATATGGCTCAGGAAGCCGATGGGCAGGAAGCGCCCCGGTAGTTCGGCCAACAGCGACGAGGCCGTGGCGCGCGGCGAGAAGGCGTCCGGCTGGGCAATGCCGTACATCAGGTACACGGCGGCGCACGCCAGCAGAACCAGCACGATGGCACCGACGCCGCCGATCAGCCGGCGCCAGCCGACGCGAATCGGGAAGTGCTTCAACGCCGCAGTCAAGGCGATGGCGAAGATCAGCGGCGGCAAGGTGTTCGTCACGCAGGCGGTGATTGCGCCGTGCTGCAGCAGGGAGGTCATGCCATCCGGCGCAAAGCTCAGCGGGACGACCAGGTAATAGGCGATGGCAACGCCCGCCGTGAACAGGTTGATGGCCACGGCGCAGGTGGCCGCGAACCGACGTCCGCGATACAGGCCCCACGCCAGCACCAGAGTCACGGCGGTGGGCAGCAGCGAGCGCAGTACCGCGCCGGGCATCGAGGCGCGCATCAGGTCGAATTGCAGGAAGCAGCCGCTGTGCGTGGCACCGGCCAGGCAGCGCGCGAGCGTGCCGTCGTCGACGGAGACCGGACTCATGAGCAGGCCGACTGTGCTGAGCGGCCCCGCGTGATTATGCGAGGTGATGGCGATGACCGGCCCCAGCGCCAGCACCACGGCGATGGCCGCGAACATGCGCCGCGCCTCGAAGGAGGTGCTGCGCAGCCAGTGCCATCCGGTTTCGGCGTGCGCGGGCGGCCCGGCCATCACGCGGCCGGCCGCGTGTCCGATCAGCGCGGCGGCGAGAATGCAGTAATCGCCAGGATTGCCGCTGTAAAGCAGCGCGACCAGAATCGCCACGTAGCCGATCAGCCGAATACGCCGCCGCAACAGATGGCTGCAGAACGCGCTGGCCGCCATAAGCGCGCCGACCGGCAACACCAGCGGGCTCAAGGCGAACTGCATGCGGGAGACGAATTGGGAGTCCTGGAACAGCCATCCGGCCGCCGCACACAAGGTCAGGCCCACGATCACGCCGCCGAGCGCGCAGGCGAGCGCGGTGCCGACGGTACGTGCGCGGCCAAGCCACGGCTCGGCGATTGACAGCATGACGAGCCACAGCGCGGCATCAAGAATGAGCTGGATGACGCCGCGCGCCAAGAACAGCGTGCAGAAGAGTTTGCCGAAATCGAATTCGGCCATGCTGGTGTCGAGCCGCAGCGGGAACGCGAATCCGGCCAGCGCGACCACCAGCCACACCACCAAGTTCAGCACCACCAGCGCCACCGTGGCAGTGATGGCCAGTCGATGACCGTCCGCCCACTGTCGCACGTCGCCGGCCAGTTCGCGCCAGCTTTCCGCCGCATGACTGTTGTGCTTACGCGATTCTTCGCTCATTGCAACACCTCCACTTGTGGGTACTCCTTCAACGATTTCGTCATCTCGCCCAAGCCGGTCCGTTCGCCGAACCAGTCGAGACCGGGCCGCCAGACCGCCTGCACCGCGTGCCAGTCGTGGCCGGTGCCGGGCACGATCAGCTCGGTGACCTCCATGCCGGCTTTGCGCGCGGCGTCGGCGATCGTGCGCATGTTGCTAATCGATCCCTTGTCCCGTTCGCCAGCACCGGTGAACAGCGCCTGCTCGGGCGTACCGGTGGCGGCGATGGCGTTGACCGGCACCTGTTCGTCGTACGCCTTGCGGTCGCCGGCGAAATACTCCTGGACCATCTTGGCGACGCTGCCATTGGTCGGCTTGAGTTCGCCGTCCACCGGCAGCATCGCGCCGTAGATGTCGGGGTGGCGCGGGACGAGCTGCGTGGTGCAGGTGCCGCCTTGCGAGAACCCGCCCATCGCCCACATGCGGGCCGATTTGGCCACGGGCAGCATCTTCTTGGCCCAGTTCACCACGTCTGTGGTGAGGTAGGTTTCGGCGTTGCCTTGCGTGGTGTCGGCGCACAGGCTGTTGTGCGTGGCCTCGCCGTTCTGGTCGGGCACGAGCACGATCGGCGCGAGCCCGTCATGTTTGGCGGCGTACGCATTCATCGTGGCGGCGATGTTGCCGGCGTCGATGAGGCGACTGGGGCTACCGGGCTGCCCGGCCAACAGCTCCATCACTGGCAAGGCCGGCGGACGGTCGGACAGCGCGGCGGGCGGCAGGTAGATCATCGCCTTGCGGGCCGTGAAGTTGGATTCGGTGTTCGGAATGTCGACGGTGAGCACCTTGCCTTGGCTGGGCATGGACGGCAGGCTGCCCTTCTGCGCCTTGCTACGCCAGTCGCTGACGCTCATCGCGGCCTTGTGTACCTCGATTGAGCCGAGCGAGGCGTACGGCGTGTAGCCGACGAGGGTGCCGATGGTCTGGTATTCGCCGTAAATCAAGTCCACGCCGAGCGCGGTGGACAGCAGCACCAGCGGCACCAGCACGATGGCCAGCACACGGCGGGCTCCGCGCATGGTCACGGCTGCGGCGATCACGAAGCCGACGCCGGCGATGCCGCCCGCGATGGTGAAGATCACCGGCCAGCCCAGCGATACGCCAAACACCATAAACACGTCGGACACCAGCCATGCAACCAGCATTCCAGCCGCGCCGGCGAGCACGGCGGCAATCAGCGAGACAATCAGCGGGTGCAGGCGGCCGCGCTTATTGCTCTTGCTCAGCGCCAGTCCAATAACCAGTATGATTGCCGCGATCGCGGTCAGTCCGAACACGGTCCGTGGCACGATTCCGCGGACCAGAGACAATTCCATGAACGTTTTCCAAACGGAGTTCTTCATCCTTCACCCCCGCGCTCCAGGCTCCTCGCCTTGTAAGCTCACGCAACACTAGCGCGCGATTCATAGAGCGTCACCCAATTTCACAAAAATTGTCGCGAGTTCTCATGGTTTCCCCAGACTCCGTTCAGCACCTGTTCACATCCGGTCTGGACGTCCGCAGCTCAAGGCCAGTGTCAGCGCTGGATTAGCGGCGCGCAGGCTTGTCCCAGCTTCAGCCGGAAGCAGGGAATATGCTGGTGGATATGACTCACGCAAACGAACAACGTCCAGCAGCGACCGGCAATGCCGCCGATAACGTGTCTGACGCCCCTACTGGCCCCGCGACGAGCGCGGCGGCAAGGCCCACGACCGTCACGGCTGATGGCACAACAGCCACAAACGCCGCGGCCAGTTCAACAGCAAAACCCGCAGCCAGCACCTCTTGGGCCAGGGAAACCAACCCACGTCGAGCACTGTTGACGATTATCGTCACGGTGGTGGTTGTGGTGGCCATCGTACTGGGGCTCGGATTCTTCGTGAACTGGGGATTGGCGGCCCTTTTGGTGATCATTATGATTCCGGGGGCGATTTCGCTGGCCGTTCTCGCCAAGCACCCTGAATCCACCGGCGGGCGCAGCATGTTCGGCATCTCCGATCCGAATACGCTGCTTGACCCGATTCGCCGCCCGTCCGAGCGTCGCGGCGAGTAAGTTGCTGCTGCCCATCGGGCGGTAATTTATCCATGGGGCGGTAAAAGGCCCATGGGGCGGTTTGAAGAAATTGTGAAACGACAGAATAAAGCCATTTTGGGATACCGCCCCATGAGCAAAGCCACCCCGCTATTTGCGCGCACTGACCAAGTAATTAAGCACCGATCCGACGGCCACCAGCAGCGCGCCACACCAAAACGGCAGCGACAGCGCCAAACCCAGCAACACCGCACTGGCCCCGGTGGACAGCACCGGCGTGGCATAGGACGCAATAGCCAGCCGCTCCATAGACCCATGCAGAATGCCGTATCCCCAGCAGGCATAACCACCGCCAATCGCCGCCGCGGCAATCAACACAAACAGCCATGCGACCAGACTCGGAGGCTCGGCCGGCCACCCCTGCCCGGACGCGAAGTGGATAATCCACAACGCCACGGCCACGCAGGGGAAGAACAATGAAGTGCCGTCCACCCCATGACTCATGGCTGGCGTGAACACCGCGTACACCGACCAAGCGAGCGCGCCCACGAACGCCAGCGCATAGGGCAAAGGGTTGGCGGCGATATGCTGCACGGCCGCATGCCAGTCGAGCCCGGAATTACCGCCGACCGCCAACACCACGCCGGCAGTGGCCACGATCGCGCCCGGCAGCACCTTGACGACCACGTGCTTGCGATGGGATACGCCCGCCGACAGCAGCACCATCATCGTGGGCCACAGATAGTTGACCAGGCTCACTTCCACCGAGGATGCGTCGGTAGAGGCCAGACCCAGCGAGAGGGATATCGACGATTCGTAAAATACGAACAACAGGCCGCCGATAATCAGGTATTTCTTGGGGAACTCGCGAATCGGGGCCGGGCGCCGGAACATCAGCAGCAGGATGCCGCCGACCGTGTAGATCAGGGCCGAGCCAAGCGTGGCGCCGAAGTTTTCGGAGACGATGCGCACGGTGCCGGCCATGAAGCTCCACAGCAGGATTGCCATCAGGCCGATGGTCGTGGCGCGCGCGGATACGACGTGGCCGCCGGAATGGCTTGCCGCCGGTGCCGGTGTGCCGCTTGCGTTCTGTGCGCCGTTCGCCATATGTCCGCCTCTCTCGCATCGTTTCGAAGTCACTCTACCCATCGGATGTGTACAGCGGCAGAACGGCACGCGACCGGCGCGCGAACAGGGTGGGGTTCGGTGATTGAAACAGCAAAATGCCGGGTAGGGTAAATCCCTACTCGGCATTTGCATTGGCTATGTTTCCCGCCGTCTGTCAGGTTAGTCGGCGTTGAAAGCGTCGGGCAGGCGGCGTGGGAAGCATGGTTTGGTTACGATTTATCTCTCCCCCACCCGCTTCGCGGGAGCTCCCTCGTCAGAGGGGGCAAAGCTACTCGAAGCGGGACTTCGGGACGAATCAAGTATCGTCAGCCCTCAATCGCGATTTGGTGCTTGGACTCGACTTGCGGCCGGGCCTGCATCTTCGGAACCTGGATGCACAGCGTGCCGTTCCGGTAGCTGGCGTGGATGTCGGACTCCTTCACGTCCTCGCCAACGTAGAAACTACGCGAGCAGGAGCCCATGTAGCGTTCGCGACGCAGCCACTTGCCCGAATCGGACGCGCAAGCGCACTTGCTGTCGGAAGCCTCGCCCTCAGCGGCCGGAGCCTTGTCCTCATGCTCGCTGCAACGCGAGGCGGACACGGTCAGATAGCCGTTGTTGAGCTCAAGGTTGATATCTTCCTTCTTAAAGCCAGGCATATCGATGTCGACGTCGTAACCCTTGTCGGTCTCGCGCACATCGGTGGTCATCATGTTGGCAGGCATTGCGGCACTCATCGTGTTGTCCGTGTTGCGCCAACCCTCAAAGAACGGATCATCGAACAGATCCGAGAACATCATGTCATTCATCAAAGCCGGAAACATTGCCATAATCGGTACTCCTTGATTAGGAGAGAATCGGCTTGGATGCCGGCCGCCAACCCGTATCGCGGGGCTAGCAGCGGTTATCGTGGCCGGTTCCGGAACCCTCCCGGGCTCTCAACCTTTAACCTTCACTTCACCCAATTCCCGAGCGCGGCAATCATTCCGGGATTATGCCCACAGAGAAATTGCGGCGGGGAATGGTTGCCGGTAAAGCCGGCCGAGCCGAGCGCCGTGACCACCCTCAGCCAGTCTTACGGCTGCCAGCTCCCGCCAGCGGGAGCATATATACGCACACCAGTAGGCGTACTCATATACCTCTGCCAACGGGAGCATGGTTGCACGTTCCCGCAAACTCTGCCAACGGGAGCATGCTGGCGCGCGAACGGCTCACATCTGCTGGGCGTTTTCGAGCAAGGCGTTTTTGAGTTCGGACTCGATTTGGCGCATCTTGACCTGGGCGGCCTCGCGGTTGGCCTTGCCTTCCTTCTGGATCTGCACGGTCTCCTTCAGGGTGGCGATGAGTTCGGCGTTGATCTTCTCCAGCGTGTCGATTTCCACCACGGAACGCTGGTTGGCCTTTTCCGCGTCCACCGCACCCTTGTGCAGGGCGGCCGCGTTACGCGCCAGCAGCTTGTTGGTCACATCGTCGGCCTTGTTCTGCAGGTCGAGGGCCTTGCGCTGGTTGGACAGGCCCAGCGCGATCACCATCTGGCTCTTCCACACCGGAATCGTGGTGGAGATGGTGGTGTCGATCTTGTCCACGATGGTCTGGTCCGCGTTCTGGATGATTTTGATCTGCGGCGCGGTCTGCAAGGTGACCACGCTGATGCGGTCGAGGTCGTCGAGTCGCTTGGCAAAACGGTCGAGCTTGGACTTGAAGTCCTTCAGCACTTGCGCCTGCATGGCGTCGCCACTGGCGGCGGCCTCGGCCTCCAGCGCTGGCAGCTGGTTGGCGTTGAAGTCGGCGAGCGCCTTCTTGCCGGCCAGTACGGTCATTTTCAGCTCGCGGTATTGCTGGGCGTTCTGCGTGTACATCGTGTCGTACATGGAGATGTCGGCCACGAGTTTGGCTTGCGCGGATTGGAGGGTGGTGATGAGGTGTTGCATGGCATCGTTGTTGGGCAGTTCGGATACGGCCGGGATCTGGTCGAGCGTGCCGGCCACGCCGAATCGGCTGATCGAATCGGTGCCGGCGAAGTTGGCCGCGCGGAAGCCATGGCGCTCCCACGCCAGCTTCTGCACCGCCGGTGTTTTCAACAGGTTCAGCAGTGTGCCGCCTTTTCTCGTCCAAGGCCATCAGCGTGTGGGTGCTCCACACGGTCGGCGTCGGGTAGACGATGACCACGTCGTCCTTGATCTGCTTGAACGCATCCGGCTGGTTCACGGCCAAATCAAGCAGCTGCGATTCGTAGCCCACCATCATCGGCTTGGAGCCCACGCCCAAGGTCAGGAACTGGTTGAACGAATCCTCGGAAGAGGTCTCCATCCAGCCGGATTTGGCGAAGATGGAGGCGATGGTCTTGCCGTCGCGCGCCACCGAATCGACCATGGCCGGCTGCCCGCCGTTGAGCACCGTGGCAAGAAGCGCCGCGTATTCGTTGCCTGAGTTCGACTTCACCGGATCGGTCGAGTCGATGCGGAACTGCCCGTAGCCTGCCGTGTATCCGACGTCGGCCCAGGTTGTGTTGGCGACCATCGCGTCCACGGCTTTGGCCATATCCATGTGGTACGCGCCAGAATCGTCCTTGGTCACAAGTCCGCCGTTCACGAGCCCGTCCGCCACGGCCTTGTGCGTGTATAGCACAATCGGTGAGTTGAAGACGATGTCGCTTTGGGGGGGCCTTGACGCCTTTCGCATTGCCGTATTCGACGGCCGCGCGCGAGGAGGGGAACAGGTAACCCATGCCTTTCCGGTCCGTATCCATCATGGCCGGCGATCCGGCCTTGCGATAGTCGATGGCAATGCCTTGCTTGGCGGCGAGCGCCTTGAACTTGGCGTCATCGAACAGGCCGATTTTCTCGCCGCCCAGGTAGCCGGTGATGCTCACCTGTTCGGTCGGTTCGGCCGGTGCTGGTTGCGATTGCCGCCACACCAGCGTGCCGCAGACCACGCCCACTACCGCAAGCAGGGCGATCAGTCCGATGATTTTTGATTTGGAGAGTTTCATTGTGCGTCCGTTTTCTGGTCCGACTGGTGAGCCGGGCCACCAGATGGAGTCTGACTGGGCGCATGCCGTCCTTCATCAGCAGCCGAGGAAGGCACAGGCGAAGGTGCGACGTCGTCGTATCCATCCATGCGGGCCAACCGTTGGATGGCGTCGGAGTCGGCCGTAATGCCCAACGTCTTGGCGCTTACCGCCCGGCTGAGTTCGCCGGCGGCGGTCTGTTCGAGCACTTGCAGCGCCTCGATGGTTTCGATTCGTACCGTGGCTATCTGATCGCGTGCGCCGGAACTTTCCACGTCCACGTAGGAGCGCAACAGTTTCTCGGTCTGCTCGCCGTACACGGTGATGTAGTGGCGCAACGTCGGGTAGGCGGAGGTGTCTCGGGTCACGTATTGCACTCAATCTTTGGTAGCGGCGATGAAGTCGTTGGCTTCGGCTTTGACGGCTGGGTCACGTACTTGCTTGGTGAGCATGGCGATCGAGTTGAGTTGAGCGTTCGCCGCGTCGATCGTATCGGCGGTCTTCTGACCGTTGGGCAAGGCGGAAACCAGCATTTTGCCGATGCGTCGCTCCGGCTCGGTGAGCGTGGAGGCGGCGATATACCCAAGTGCGGCCAGTACCACGGCCACGATCAGGCCGGGCACTCCGCCGCCGACCAGTCCGAAACCGAGCCCGGCGAGCAGCAGTCCGACAACGAATCCACAGATTACCTGGAGCATCAGTTGAAGCCCTTGGCTTGGCGGAAGACGGCGGCGAGGTCGCCGGAGCGGCCGTCGAATACCTTGGCGTTGCTCAGGGTGGCGAGAGACTTCAGCTGGCTGGGATCGGCATCGCCGAACATGATGGAGAAGATCGGCAGATCACGGCCGCGCGACTTATAGGCGCTTTCGAATTCGTCCTGATGATCGGAGTTGGAGCGGCCGTCGGTCATGAGCACGATGGCGGTGGTGTATTGCGAGGCTTCCGACTCGCTGGGCAGCTCGTCGAGCGCGCTCAGCAGGCCTTCATAGATATCGGTGCCGCCGCTGGCATCGGTGGCATCGGCCTCATGCAGCAGGTCGCTGGTGCTTGTGCCAGTGGCCTTGACCGGGCGGTGGGCCTCGGTTTCAAACGGGATGAGAATGTTCACGTCGCCGCTGGCGGGCTCGATGTACGACTTCTTGGCCTGGTCCGGGTCGAGCGCCGCGTTCAGGCCTTTGACCACGCCGTTCTTGCCCTCTCCAGACATCGAACCGGAGTAATCGACCACCCAAATGGTCCAGCTGGGTTTCCTGAGCGCGGTCTGGTAGACGTTGAGCGCGCTGTCGATCACCGTGGCGGAGGTCATGGAGAACGTGAGTTTGCCGTCGCTGACCGCGGCGAGGATGTCCGCGGTGGAGACGGGCTTGGTGGCGCCGGTGTCGTCAGCCCAGCCGAGTTTGACGGCCTTGGATTTGGCGATGCCGAACACGATCGGCGTGGTGGAGGTGCTGGCCGCGTCTTTGACGATGTGCTTGGTGTCTCCCATCGAAATCCACATCGAGGAGGCAGGCCAGACGGCGTCGTGATCCTGGCCGCCGGCCTTGAGCGCGTTCATAATCTCCAGCGAACCCATGTAGTGCATCGTCACGGCTACGTTGGATTGGTCGGCCGCTTTCTGGATGGCGACGGCGACTTCCTTGTTTTCGGAGCCGGGGGCAATGCTCAGGGTGGCAGTCGGTTTGCCGCCGGACGGCTGGAAGGTCTGCGTGGTGGCGGACGTGCCGTTGCCGTCCGCTGTGCCGTCATCGGAATTATTGAACGCCGTGCAACCGGTCAACGCGAGCACGCCGGCACATACCGCGGCCGCAACCGCGGCGGCGGAGAGAAGACATTATGTCCATAATTCCATGGCTCTCCCGCCATCTAAAGCGGGCCGGGCCACAAGGTGACCGCACGGTGAACAATGGGTGAAGAGCTACATCAGTACGCGGCGCAGGCAATCATGGGGTCGTCGTAGAAGCCGAGGATCTTTTCGAGGTAGGGCTTGTAAGTGCTGTTGGGCATGGAGAAGATTTCGTGGCGCGATTCGGGGAAGCGCACGATGTTCGCCTCGCCGCCGCCGTCCTTGACCAGTTGGACGAAGTGATTCTGCGGCTTATTGAGTACCCAGATGTCGCGTCCGGACTGGAAGAGCAGCACCGGCGTCTCCACTTCGGCGCAGGCGGACGGATTCAGTATGGCCCGGTTGAGCTTCAACGCTTGGCGCACCCATTCGAACGCCGCGCAGTAGGTCTGGTATTCGCTATTCTCGCAACGCAGCTTGAAGTACCAGCGTTCACGCGCTTCGGAAGCGCCCTCGTTGCCTTCCATCGAGAATTCCGGCGTGAAGCCCGACTGCCCGAACACGCGCTTCTTGCCGAAGCCGAGTCCGCACAGCGCGCCGACCAGCACACGGGCCACGCCCAGCGGCATGCCGGTGGCGGGGGCGATCATCGGGGCAGAGAGCACCGCTTTGTCGAACAGGGTGGGGTATCGCTCCAACACGGCCGCGCCGATGCCGCCGCCCATCGAATGGCAGAACAGGTTCAGCGGCATGCCGGCCGCGTACTGCTGGCCGATGGTTTCGGCGAAGCCGGCCAGATCGGCCACGTAGCGCTGCCAGTCATCAATCCACACCATGCAGCGGTTGTCCACGTCGCGCGCGGACTTGCCGTGGCCGCGATGCTCGAGTACACACACCGAGTAACCGGCAAGCAGGAAGTACCAGACGAGCTCGTCGTACTTTTCGGCGAACTCGGTGAAGCCGTGGCTGATGACGATGGCCCCGCGGAAGGTGGCGGTGGCGCCTTGCTCGCGAATCGCGTCGAATTTGGCGGAGTCGTAGCACAGGTAGTGCAGCTGGCCCGAGCGGCCGCCGGTGTCCATAATGCCGGACAGCGGCTCGATCCCGGCCGAACGTTCGGCGGCGGACGGATCGAACCAGCCCTCCTCGCAGCATTGTTCGAGCGCGGGCAGCACCACGTCGGTCATCGTTTCGGCGTACTTGTTTTCGTCGATCATCGTCACCTGCATGGCTCCCATCTTAGGACAAGCCTCACGCCCACACCTCGCACCCACACCACGACACATTCCCGGGAATGCGTCGCAAGCCTGCGCGCCACTGACCGCACAGGCGCGTAGGTTGTGAGGTATGAGCGAAACCAATGATGTCAATGACGCAATCAAGCATTTCCCACGCCTCCGGGCGCGCACGCTGCGCTTCGGCTGCGGCGCACCGCGCTCCGCACAGACCGTGGGCGACGGCTCGCGGGCCCTGTTCCTGCGCTCCGACGGCCCCGAGGATCTGGTGACCGCACTGTGGCTGAGCTGGTTCGACGAGTCCGGCGAACACCATGAGACCAAGCTGGCCGACCCGCGCGAACTGCTGGGCGCAACCGCCGACAGCGAGGACGTGCCGGCCGAGGAGAAGGCCCGCCGCGAGCGTGCGCGCGAAGGCGGCACCGGCATCGTCGGATACTCCGCAGATGACGACGGCAATCGCATCGTGTTCACCATCAACGGCCGCCTGTTCCTGACCGACATCGATTGGAATGACGAGACCGGCGCACCCGAGCCGCACACCCGTGAACTGGCCGGCGAATGGCTCGATGAGGACCCGGCGATGTACACGCCGGTGCTGAACCCGCGCATCGCCCCGGATGGCGAACATGTGCTGTACACCACGGGCAGCTACCTGATGCTGGTCGATATCGGCGGCGAACTAGGTGACCGCATCACCGCCGTCTACGGCGTGAGCGTGGAGGATGAGGACGGCAATCCGGCCGAAAACACGTGGAAAATCGGTCTGGCCGAGTTCGTGGCCGGCGAGGAGATGGACCGATACGACGGCTTCTGGTGGGCCCCGGATTCGCAGCACGTGCTGTTCGAGTCCTTCGACACCGCCGACGAGCCGACCTGGTACATCAGCGATCCGGCCGACCCCGAGAAGCCGGACGCCGGCCGCCGCTACCCGCGCGCGCTGACCCGCAACGCCGACGTGTACCTGACCGTGATCACGCTGGCGTTCGATGAGAACGACCGGTACGCGGGCATCACCGGCAACGCCGATGTGGATTGGGATCGCGAGGCGTACGAGTATGTGGCCGCCGTGAACTGGCGTCGCGGCCACGATCCGCTGGTGCTGGTGCAGAACCGCCGCCAGACCCGCGATCAGGTGCTTGAGGTGGCGGTCGAGGCGGATGGGGCCGCGCTGGGTGCCACGCGCGTGCTTGAGGAGCACGCGAACGAGCAGTGGATCGACCTGGTTCACGGCACGCCCGCCTACACGCCGGATGGTCGTCTGGTGTGCTCGCTCAACGATATGGCCACGGACACCAACCGTCTGACAATGGACGGCCGCCCGTTCACGCCGGCTGGCTGGAACGTGCGCACGGTGCTCGCCGTGACCGACGAGGATGTGCTGGCCGTGGTGCAGCGCGCGCCCGAAATCGCGCCTGAGGTGCCGGACGCTTGGGCCGATGCGGCCGCCACCGAGTCCGTATTCGGCGACCACGACGCCCGCAGTTTCGACGTGGTGAGTATCGATTACAACGGCACGATCACGCCGGTCACGACCGATCCCGGCCAGTGGACCGCCTCGCGCGGCGAGCGCGGCATCGTGGTCTCCGGCCGCGATATGCGTTCCGCCCGCGCCCAGATGCGGCATATTCTGGGAGAACAGAGCGCCACTATCGCGTCCACGGCGGCCGAACCCGGCTTTACACCGAACGTCACGTTTACGCGACTGGGCGAGCACCAGCTGTACACGGCGATCATCGCGCCGAGCCCGGAAAGCCCGTACGCGCACGCCGAGAAGCTGCCGGTGCTGATGAAGCCGTACGGCGGGCCCGGCTTCCAGCAGGTCATCGCCTCGCAGTCCTTCTACTGGGAGGGCCAGTGGTGGGCCGACCAAGGCTTCCTGGTGGTCACGGCAGACGGCCGTGGCACCACCGGCCGCGGCCCGGCATGGGACCGCGAGATCTTCGAGGATATGAAGGACGTAACGCTGGCCGATCAGGTCGAGGCCGTCAACGCCCTGCCCGAGGCCGTCGCCCGGCTCAACGCCGATGTGGAATCACGTGCGGCACAGCCGGCTGCGGGCGATCAGGCAGACGCCGAGAACCACCCACCGGCGCTTCGCGCCACCTCCCGCCAGCGGGAGGCGATTCCCATGCCGGACCTCGACAAGGTGTGCATGATCGGCTGGTCGTACGGCGGCTTCCTGTCCGCACTGGCCGTGCTGGACGCGCCGAACGTGTTCAAGGCCGCATGCGCCGGCGCCCCGCCCACCGACTGGACGCTGTACGACACGCACTACACCGAGCGCTATCTGGGCCTCGACCCGGATGTCTACTACCGAAACGGCATCGTGCAGGACGCACCGAAACTCGAGCGCCCGCTTATGCTGATCCACGGTTTCGCCGACGACAACGTCACCATCGCCCACAGCCTGCGCCTCTCGCAAGCCCTGATGGCGGCGGGGCGCCCGCACACCTTCCTGCCGTTGACGGGCATCACCCATATGACCAATGACGAGACCGTGGCCGAAAACCTGCTCACTCTCCAGCGCGATTTCCTGCGCGACGCGCTGGCCTGACAGATCGATAACACGCGCATCCCACCCGAGGTGCTCCACCGGTAAAGCACCTCGGGTGGTGCGCCGCACCCATTTCCGCCCTGAATTTTTGGATATTTTGCACCCATCGTCATGTGAAAGACCGGTTTTTTGTCTCATATTCCCATCACCGCGTAGGATGGGTGAAGATTAGAAAGGGAGGACTATGAGCGTTCTCGACCGTTTTGAAAAAAGCGTGGAGGGTGCAGTCAACGGAGTATTCGCCAAGTTTGGCTCCAAAGACCTGCAGCCTGTCGATCTTTCCAGCGCCTTGGAGCGCGAGATTGACGCCGAGGCCATGCCCGTGGGCCGTGACCGCACGGTGGCCCCGAATGAATACCGTTTCAAGCTCAGTACTCCTGACTTCGACCGTATCGAGGCATGGGGTAGCGAGACCCTGGCCAACGAACTGGCCGATAACCTCACCGAGTACGCGAAGAGCCAGCATTACGCCTTCGTGGGCCCGGTGATCGTGATCTTCGAGGAAGACCTTGACCTGTCCAAGGGCAACTTCAACCTCACCTCCGAATCCGTGCAGGGCAATGCCGTGCCGGTCACCACCGATGCGCAGACCGAGGATAGCCCGGTGCTCGAGGTGAACGGCAACCAGTACCTGCTCACCAAAGACAAGACGGTAATCGGCCGCGGTTCCGGTTGCGATATCGTCATCGACGATCCGGGCATCTCCCGCAAGCACCTGGAAATCGACATCACGGATAACGGCGTGATCGCCCGCGACCTGGGTTCGACCAACGGCACGTACGTGGAGGGCCACCAAGTGCCCGCCGCCACGCTGCTCGACGGCAACACCATCACCATCGGCCGTACCCGCATCCTGTACTGGGCCTCCGCCCAAGCCCAGGAGTAGTCGAGCACACGCCCGAAAGTCGTCCACTTATGACCGAACTGACATTCGCCCTGCTCAAGTATGGATTCCTGATCCTGCTGTGGATATTCATCTGGCTGGCCGTACGTTCGCTGCGCAAGGACATCGAGACGTTCAGTCCGCGACCTTCGCGCGCGCGTCGTCGCCGTGAGCGTGAAGTGCATAAGGCCAAGGCCGAAACGCCGCAGGCAGCTGCGCCGCGCCCGCATCGCCAGCCCAGCGCTTCCGCGTCGTCCGCCGCCTCGGCGCAGCCTACCCTGTTGGTCATCATCGATGGTCCGCTTGCCGGCAGCTCCGTGCCGCTGGCCGAAGCCGACATCACGCTTGGCCGCGCCGCCTCGAATACCGTGGTGCTCGATGACGAATTCGTGTCTTCCCACCATGCCCGTGTCTACCGTGACACGCGCTCCGGGCAGTGGGCCATTGAAGACCTGAACTCCACCAATGGCACCGTGGTCAACCAGCAGCGCATCAACCGCCCCACCATTCTGCCCGCTCGTATTCCTGTGCGCATCGGCGCCACCACCTTCGAACTGAGGTAGCCGCATGCCAAAATCCGCCGCTTCACAACCGCTGTTCCTGTATTCCACCACGGTGTCCGATGTGGGCACCGTGCGCGCGAACAATCAGGATTCCTCCTTCGCCGGCGAGCATCTCATCGCCATGTGCGACGGCATGGGCGGTCACGCCGGCGGCGATACGGCATCCTCCATCGCCATCCGGTCACTGGCCCACATCGAGCAGGACGACACCGGTGGCAACGTCGAGACGATCTCCCGCATGATGGAGACCTCCGTTATGGCCGCGCATGACGCCATCGTCGGCAAGGCCAAGCGCGAACGCAAGCTTGCCGGCATGGGCACCACCGTTACCGCAGTGGCATTGGTGGCCGGCTACTGGGTCATCGCCCATATCGGCGATTCGCGCGCCTACCTGCTGCGCGACGGACACCTGAGCCGCATCACGTGCGACCACAGCTACGTGCAGCACCTCATCAACACCGGTCGTATCACCCCGTCCGAAGCCAAGAACCACCCGCAGCGCAACGTCGTGATGCGCGTGCTTGGCGACTTTGACATTGACCCGCGCCCGGATATTTCGATTCGCCGAGCCCACCCCGCCGACCGTTGGCTGCTGTGCTCGGACGGTCTGTGCGGTGTGCTGGAAGATTCCACCATCGAAGAGACGATGACCACGCTGTCCGATCAGGGCGAATGCGCGCAGCGTCTGGTGCAGATGGCACTGCGGGCGGGCAGCACCGATAATGTCACGGCCGTTATTGCGGATGCCACGTTGGCGTTGGATGCCGATGCGTTCGATCTGCCGCACCAAACGCCGTTGGTCGGCGGTGCCGCCAGCCGTAATCTTGAGCCGATTGCCGACATCGTCAACGAGCCGGTGGCTACCGCGCCCGCACTGCGTGAGGATGATTCCCCCGCCCAGCGCGCCGCAGCATTGATTCAGCCCGCCAGCGCGCACGAGGCGGAGACCACGCAAACCACGGCCAAACCGTCGTCCACACGCGTGGTGCAGCCGTCCACCGTCCGCGAGGAGACCGGTGAACGAGCCAATCCCGATACCGGTGAGATTCCGGTGGTGCAAAAGCCGGATGGGCGCCTGTCCGCCGACCCCAACGACCCGGATGTGGCCAAAGCCATCCGCGATGAGCAGATCGAGCAGAAGAAGGCCACGCGCACCAAGAAGCGCCGCAATAAGCTTGCGGTGATTATTACCTGCATTCTTGCCGTGCTGGCCTTGGCCGGCGCTGGCTGGGGCGTGTACACGTGGAGCCAGACGCACTACTACGTGGGAGATAGCAACGGCACCGTGGCCATTTATCGTGGCGTGCCGACCAATCTCTTTGGACTTGAGCTTTCGCACGAAGTGCAGACCACCAATATCGCCACCGCGGACCTGCCTCAGACATGGCGTGACCAGCTGAGCCAAGGCATCACAGTCGGTTCGTTGGACGAAGCGCAGTCGCATGTGGGTATTATCCGCACCGAAATGCGCAAACTGGCCAAGCAGCAGGAAGCCGACGCCGCCAAGAAGGCCGAGGCGTCCAATTCCCCGGACAGTTCCAAAGACAGCTCCCAGAGCGATTCCAAGGACAGCACCGAGGATTCGTCCAGCCAGTCCGGCTCCTCGTCAGACAAGTCCGGTTCGTCAAGCTCATCCGATTCCTCGGATAAATCCGGTATCGGAGCGGCCGACAACGCGGCCACGGGAGATTCTCAATGATCGTTACCCGTCTACGTCAGATTTCTTTGTTGCTGATTGCCATGGCAATCAGTGCGTTGGCGTTCATCCAGATGTTCCAGCGCACCGCCGGCGAATTCCCTATGCAATACGCCGGCATGCTGGCATTGGCCGTAGTGCTGTTTCTGGTGCTGTGGGGGCTGATTGTGCGCTTCCAGCCGTACGCCAGCCAGTCGATTCTGCCTTGCGTGCTACTGCTGACCGCCACCGGCGTGACCATGATCGCTCGCATTGACCAGAGCGAAGGTTGGGCGGTTGCCCAACGTCAGCTGATCTGGCTGTGCATCGCCATCGTGCTTTCCGCGCTGCTCATCATCTTCCTGAAGGACTACCGCGTGCTGCGGCGCTTCTCCTACGTGTCGATGGTGGTGGGCTTGGTGCTGCTGCTCGCCCCGATGCTGCCGTTTGTCGGTCAGGAAGTGAACGGCGCGCGCATTTGGATCAGGATTCCGGGACTGGGCCAGTTCCAGCCGGGCGAGTTCGCCAAGCTGTTCCTTGCGTTCTTCTTCGCCGCCTACCTGTTCGACCATCGCGACCAGCTGGCCGTGGGCGGTAAGAAGATGCTCGGTCTGCAGCTGCCGCGTATCAAGGATCTCGGCCCGATCATCGTGGTGTGGATCGCCTCGATGGGCGTGCTCATCATGCAGCATGATCTGGGCACCTCGCTTATGTTCTTCGCCATGTTCGTGGCCATGCTGTACACGGCCACCGGCCGTAAAAGCTGGATCATCATCGGTCTGATCGCGTTCGCCGCGGGTGCCGTGCTGGCCGCAGGCATGTTCAGCCACGTGGGTCAGCGAGTCGATGCCTGGCTGCACCCGTTCAGCAACGAGCAATACAACAAGACCCCCGGCGGCTCCTGGCAGCTGGTCACCGGCATTTTCGGCCTGGCATCAGGCGGCATGCTCGGCACCGGTCTCGGCCAAGGCCATCCTTCGCTCGTTACGTTTGCGAACTCCGATTTCATCTACGCCTCTCTGGGCGAGGAACTCGGTCTGATGGGCGTCCTGGCCATTTTGATGCTCTACCTGCTCATCATTGCCTCCGGCTTTATCACCGCCATGAAAATCAAGGATGGCTTCGGCAAGCTGCTCGCTTCCGGACTGGTGTTCACCATGGCCTTCCAGGTGTTCACCGTGGTCGGCGGCATCACGCTGGTGATTCCTCTGACCGGTCTGACCCTGCCCTATATGGCGGCCGGTGGCTCCAGTCTGATCGCCAACTATATTCTCGCGACCCTGCTCATCATCATCTCGAATTCGGCCAATGCGCCCGAGCCGGAGCTGACCTCGGATACGTTCCAGTACGAGGCTTTGGCCGTGCTGCGCAACAAGGAACTTGAGGCCCGGGCCCGCGCCACTGAGCCGATCGTTCAGCCTCGCAGCGCGTCGGCTACGGCGTCGCAGTCCGAGTCGGAATCGTTTGACGACCCCATCGTGGATACCACCACTCCGTCGTATGCCGAAGCCGATGAACCGTACACGCCTACCGGCACGATTCCCCCGCTTCCTCCCGTTAACGGAGGCACTCGCGTATGAACAAATATCTTCGTCAGCTTTTCACCGCCGTGGTAGCGCTGTTCGTGATTCTCGGCCTGTCGTCCACCATCATCATGGCGGTACGGGCCAACGCGCTGAACAACGATCCGCGCAACGCCCGTTCGCTGTACCACCAGCTCGGTGCCTACCGCGGTGCCATTCTGGCCTCGGACGGCACGGTCATGGCCAAATCCGAACCGGTCAACGACGCGTTCAAATACCTGCGCACCTATTCCAACGGTCCTCTGTATGCTCCGGTCACCGGCTTCTTCTCCATCAACCAGACCGCCGATCGCGGCCTGGAAGCCTCCCGCAGCATGCTGCTCAACGGTGAGGCCGATTCATTGATCTGGCAGCGGGCCAAGGCCATGCTCACCGGCACTACGAATCAGGGCGCGTCCATCGAAACCTCCATCGACCCCAAGCTGCAGCAGGTTGCCTACGATCAGCTCGGTACGCGCGATGGTGCGGCGGTGGCCATCGAAGTCAGCACCGGCCGTATCCTCGCCATGGTGAGCACGCCCAGTTATGATCCGAACAAACTGGCGACCCATGACACCAAAGCCGCGTCTCAGGCCTACAACGAACTTTCTGCGGGCCAAAATAGCCCTCTAATCAACCGCGCCACCTCGCAGCTGTACCCACCAGGGTCCACGTTCAAGACCATCGTCGCCTCGGCTGCGCTGGAAACCGGCGATTATCAGACGGACACGAAGATTCCTGCGGGCGCCAGCTATACCTTGCCGGGAACCGCCACACAGTTGCCGAACGCCGAGGCACAGGCCGATGGCGTCAACGGGCAGATCTCCCTGCAAGAGGCCGTCGCATGGTCGTCCAATACCGCGTTCGCCCAGCTTGGCGTGAAACTCGGCGCGAGCAAGGTTTCGGACATGGCCACCAAGCTTGGTTTCGGCAGCACCATCACCATTGACGGCACCGAATCCACGGGCACCCCGATGACGGCCACCGCGTCCACATTCCCCTCTGATCCGACCGACGACAAGCTTGCGCTGGCGTCCATCGGCCAAGGCGACACCACGGCCACGCCGTTGCAGATGGCGATGGTCGCGCAGGCAATCGCCAACAACGGCAAACTGATGCAGCCCACGCTGGTCGATCGTGTGCGCGCCGCCGATCTCACCGTGCTTTCGCAGACCAAGCCGCAGACCATGGCCAATGCGTTCAGCAAGGATTCCGCAGACAAGCTCACCACGATGATGGAAAGCGTGGTGACCGAGGCCAATCCGCAGCTGGCCATCGACGGCATCAAGGTGGCGGCCAAAACCGGTACCGCACAAATCGGTACCGACAACTCTGCCATCGACGGCTGGGTGATCGGTTTCGCGCCGGCGGACGATCCGCAAATCGCCGTCGCGGTGTTGGTGCATAACACAGATGTATACGGTTCGCTCGCCGCTGGCCCGATCATGCGCGCGATGATGCAGGAGGCTTTGCAGCAGTGAAACTTATCGAAGGACAGCTTATTCACCGCCGATATCGTCTTGATTCGCGTCTTGCGCAAGGCGGTATGGGCGAGGTCTGGAAAGGCTACGATATTCAGCTCGGACGTGAAGTGGCCATCAAGGCGCTGCGCTCGGACGTGACCAACGCCGAGGCCAAGCTGCGCCGCCTGCGTGCCGAAGCCCATAATTCCGCCAATCTGGCGCACCCGAACATCGCTGCGTTGTTCGAATACTACGAGCATGACGGCATCGGCTTTCTGATTATGGAATACGTCCCCTCGAAGTCGTTGGCGGATCTGTTCCATAGCAAGGGCGCGATGGATCCCATCGAACTGCTGCCCATTCTGATTCAGACCGCGCGAGGCCTGTTCGTGGCCCACTCGCACGGCGTGATTCATCGTGACGTCAAGCCGGCCAACATCATGGTTTCCGACACCGGCGAAGTGAAAATCACCGATTTCGGTGTGAGCTACTCCACGGGTCAGGGCCAGATCACCCAGGACGGCATGGTGGTGGGCACCGCACAATACATCTCCCCCGAGCAGGCGCAGGGCCAGCAGGCCACGCCGCAATCGGACATCTATTCACTGGGCGTAGTGGCGTACGAGGGCCTTGCCGGGCATCGTCCGTTCACCGGCACCACTCCGGTCGATATCGCCGCAGCGCACGTGAACAATCCCGTGCCTCCGCTGCCGGACTCGGTGGACGTCCAGTTACGCGAATTTGTCATGTCAATGCTGGCCAAGGACCCGTTGGATCGCCCGAAAGACGCGCTGGTGGTGTCCCGTACGCTGGCACGCATCGAACGCCGTCTGCTGGATCAGCAGACCGAAATGGCCGACACCGCCATGGCCACGTCCGGCAATCGACTGCCGCGCCGAGTGACCAGCACGCCACGCATTGTTTTGGAGGCCCCGGCCTCAAGATTGGGAGGGAATAAGCAATGAGCACCAGTATGCCCACCGCATTGGCCGGCGGACGCTACCAGCTTGGCCAGCTCATCGGTCGTGGCGGCATGGCCGAGGTCCACGTGGCTCTTGACACCCGTCTGGGCCGTACCGTGGCCGTGAAAATCATGCGCGCCGATCTGGCCAACGACGACATCTTCCTGGCCCGTTTCCGCCGCGAAGCACACGCCGTGGCCCAGATGAACAACCCGAACATCGTGAACATCTACGATTCGGGAGAAGAACTGGTTTCTTCCGAAAGCGGCGATGCCGAGCGTCTGCCATACATCGTCATGGAATACGTCAAGGGCCAGACCCTGCGCGACATCATCAAGGTCAACGGCGCACTCAGCCAGCGCGACTGCGAACAGGTGATGTTGGGCGTGCTTAACGCGCTCGACTATTCGCATCGCATGGGCATTATCCACCGCGATATCAAGCCCGGCAACATCATGATTTCCGAGCAGGGCGTGGTCAAGGTCATGGACTTCGGCATCGCCCGCGCTCTGGACGATTCCGCAGCCACCATGACCCAGTCGCAGGGCGTGGTGGGCACCGCACAGTACCTTTCTCCCGAGCAGGCGCGCGGCGAGACCGTCGACATGCGTTCCGACCTGTATTCCGCCGGCTGCGTGCTCTACGAGATGCTCACCGGCCGCCCGCCGTTTACCGGCGATTCCGCCGTGGCCATCGCCTACCAGCATGTTTCCGAAGTCGCCACGCCGCCATCCGCCGTGGTGCCGGGGCTGCCGAAGATGTGGGATTCGATCTGCGCCAAGGCCATGGCCAAGGACCGCCAGAATCGCTATGCCACGGCCTCCGAATTCAAGACCGACATCCTGACCTACATGAACGGCGGCGTGCCGGTGACGGCCGCGTTCAACCCGTTGACGGACCTGTCGAATATGAAGGCCCACAAGGAAGCCGAACGTGATTTGCCCACCACGCCGGTGGAACCGCATCAGCAACCCACCCAAGCATTCAACCCGGTGACCGGTCAGTTCGAGCAGATTCCACCGGCCAATGGTGCCAACTCAGCGGCGTTGCAGTCCCGTGCGCAGCAGCGTGCGGCGGCGGCCAAGGCCAAGAAGCGCAAGAAGATCATCATCGGTTCGGTGATCGCAGCGATTGTTGCAGTGCTTGTCATTGTGGGCATCGTGTTCGCCATGAACGGCTCCGGCAACAAGTCCTCGGAAGACACCGTCACCATCCCTGAGGTGTGCAACGCTTCCACATCCAAGGACAGCATCGAGCTCAAACTCAAGGCATCGGGTTTGAAGATGACCGAAAAGCAAGACACCGACTCCACCGAGCCGGAAGGCACCTGCACCAAGATGAGCCCGGACGCCGGCTCCAAGGTGGCCAAGGGATCTGCCGTGAAGGTGTGGTTCTCCGCAGGCCCGCAGTCCACTCAGGTTCCGGATGTCAAGGAACGCAGCCAGGAAGAGGCGCGCAGCATTCTGGAAAGCGCCGGGTTCAAGGTGAACGCCGCCGTCAAAACCGAAGACAGCGCCGACATCGCCAAGGATATGGTGACGAAAACCGATCCTGCCGCCGGTCAGTCGGTTCCCAAGGGCACCACCATCACCATATATGTTTCTTCCGGCATGACCACCGTACCGAGCAATTTGGTCGGTCAGTCGAAGGACAGCGTGCTACAGCAGTATGAGGGCAAGTTCAGCTTCACTGTGGAGCAGGAGAGCTCCGATACGGTGGAGGCCGGTCTGATTACCCGTGTAAGCCCTGATTCGGGCTCTTCCATCGCACAGGGCGGGTTCATCACCATTTGGGTGTCCACGGGCAAGGAGAAGGTCGCTGTGCCGAATATCACCGCTGGCACTGACTACGTCACCGCCGAACTCATGCTCAAGGCCGTGGGCCTCAAGGCTCAGGCCAATGGTCCAACCGGCAGCACCGCTGTGGTAGTCAGCATCAATCCTGGCGCTGGCAGCCAGGTAGATGCGGGATCGACCGTCACCATTACCACGAAGGCCGGCAGCACTGGCGGCGGTACCGGTACCGGAGACGGTGGCAACGGTACTGGCAACGGGGGCGGAACCGGTGAGTGAACCGGTGAGTAGCAAGTAAGCGCCGGGCGTGTATGTGTTGCGCATATGCAACGCAAATAGCGCAACACATACACGCAACACAAAGGGGAAGGGCTTCTGCGCCCCTCCCCTTTGCTGTATAAAGAGCTATCCCAGCGCAACAATCCCGGGAAGCGTCGCAAAACCAGTACGCAAGCCTCGTTCTAGCGACACATTCCGGGGAGAGTATCGCCGCGCGGAAAAGCTACTTCGTAACTTTGGGCTGGAGGCCGGCGGACTTGGCCACGGCGTTGTCTTGGCCGCAGACCTTAAGCCAGTTGGCCAGCAGACGGTAGCCGTCCTGGGTCATCACGGATTCGGGATGGAATTGCACGGCGTACATCGGCTTGCCCTTGACACGCACGCCCTGAATAATGTGGTCGCCTTGCGTCCACGCGGTAACCACCAGCGTATCCGGCACCGAATCGGGCTCGACGGCCAACGAATGGTAGCGGGTGGCGGTCATGGGGTTGGCCACGCCCTCGAAAATCTCGTCATCGATATGTTCCACCAAGCTGGTCTTGCCATGCATGATGGTGGGCGCATGGTCCACAGTGCAGCCGTACACCTCAGCGAGCGCCTGCAAGCCCAGGCACACACCAAACATCGGCACGCCGCTGGCCGCGCACAGGCGAATCATATCCTCACTGGCACCGGATTCGGCCGGAGCGCCAGGGCCGGGAGAAATCAGCACGCCATCGTAACCGTCCAGTACACCCGGCGCGGCTGGGTCGATAGCGTCGTTACGCACCACATCAACAGTGGCGCCAAGGGTTTGCAGATAGCCTACGATCGTGTAGACGAAGGAATCGTAGTTATCCACCACCAAAATATGCGCGGAATCGGTCATAGGGCTCTCCTTGAGGGACGTGTACTGCAAGCCATAGTACTAGGATGCCGTCAGCTCGCTGCCACGAAGTTCGACATCTGCTGTAGGAATGGGATATTGGCGGCGGCCCAAGGGAATCCCCACTGGAACAGCGCCGCGGCGGCTGCGAACAGCAGCAGAGCCAGCAGCAGCCATCGAATCGGCGCCACGCCGGGCTGCAGACGCAACAGTCCGCCATAGATGCTGGCATCCGGACGGCGACGCTCACCCGCGCGAATCTCGCGCAGCACCGGCCAGCGCCATGCCACCGCAGCGGCAATGAACAGAACCAGCCACACTACCAGCGCGCCGAATACCACCTTGTCCAGCGAGCCAATGCGGGAAGCGATCGAGGGGGTTTCGGTGGTGGAGAACATCACTGCACCGGACGAATCAGTAGTAGCCAGCTCTTTGGGCACACCATCGGACACTTTGGCCCAGTACGCCAACTCACCATAGCTGATCCATCGATGGGTGGGGGTGGAGTATTTCGGCTCACAGGTGGTCAGTGTGATCATGCGTTTGGTGGGATTGGCAGTGGAGTCTTCCGGATTGGGGGCGATCACATGCACGTCCGTGGGCAGTACAATCTCGTACCGGGTGTAGTGGTAGACGTACCAGTAATCCTTGGTACGAACGATGATGGGATCGCCTTCCTGCAACTTGTCCACATCGCCCAACGGCTGCCCGTAGCCGTTGCGGTGGCCGGCGACGGCGAAGTTGCCGACCTGCCCCGGCATCTGGGTGGTGTCGTAATGGCCCAGACCGTGGCGATTGAGCTGCTCGAGCGTGGTGCCTTCCACGATGTTGCGGTGCCATTGGGAGCCGAAGCGCGGAATGTAGATCTGCGCAATCAAGTCGCCATATTTCGCGTCTTTCGGCTGTACCGGCGCATCGCCCTCCTGGGCTTTGGCGATGGTGACCGTTCCCCCGTTGTTGCTGGGGTCGCTCCAGTCGACGGACTGGGTGGTTTCGTTCTGGGCTCGCTCCGCCTCGACACCGGTCCACCACATCTGCCAGACGATGTACAGGGCGCAAATCACGGCAGCGGTAATCAGCAGTTCGGCGCAGATGCCGAGTGCCTGCCAGACCGGGCTCCGCTGGGGCGAAGACGCGCCGCGTACTGCGGCACGACGGGACCTTGCCCTACTGGCGTTGGCCGGGTCTGCCGCCATTCGTGCGGCATCGTCCTCGGGGAAGGGCTGTACGTCCGACACGGACGCGAGATCAATGGGCGCCGGTACGCCGCTGTTGTGCCTGCCGTGTCTCATTGCTGAGTCTGCTCCTCATCTGTGGTCTTTGACGTATCGACCGTGGCATATTTCAACTGCTGCAGCAAGGCGGCGGTAGCGGGGAACTGAAGGTCCTCGGCATTCTCCACCTTGTAGCCAATGCCAAACGCGGTCACATATTGCTTAAGAATGGTAATGGCTTCGGAGTCGTTCAACGCTGCGCGAAGTCTTTGAGGGTCACCAATCGCGGAAATGGTGAACGGCGGCGAGTATTTCTTACCGTGCAACGACAGCACGTTGCCGGAACAGATGACCGCCGAATTGAACAGCACCCGCTGATCCATAATCATCAGCGCATCGGCACCGCCGGCCCACAAGGCATTCACCACCGATTCGACGTCCTGCTGGTGGATCACGTAATCGTTGATATTGGCGGTCGTGCCGTTGTTGTTGACTGCGTTCTCCCACAACGGAGAATCATCCAGCGTTACCGTTACGCCGCTGCCGCTGAGCGCGGGCAGCATCAGGCTGGAATCCACATTGCTGGAGTCCTTGCCTTGGTTCTGTGTGCTGTCGGTGCCATCGGTGCCATCGGCCTTGAGCGCGTCCGTAAGATTGGCGACCTGTTTGGTCAGATCGCTGACGTCCTGCTGCAGCTGGTTGGCCTCGTCCACGCCTTGCTCCACCAGATCGGCCGTATCGTTGGTGGCGGCAACCGTACGATTGACCCTCACGTTGGTGCTCAGCAGAAAACCGGTCAAGGCAATGACGACGAATACCGCGACACCACCCCATAGGGAGTGCCGTGCACCGTGCTTACCTACATGTCTGGCCATGAATTTCCTGTCTTCTTGCCGACTCTGGTCGCCGCTTTCGAGTGTAGCCACTATTATGACTTTTAGCCTATTGAATGGAGACTATGCTGATGGCTGACGAAGAGCTGCACGAAACCGACTCGAACAACCAGAAGGACTGGCAGAGCGAGACCTCATCCAGCACCGTTGCTGACGAGACCGCCAGCAAAGACACCGAGCAGAACGCAGAGAACGCTTCTGCCGAGGAAGGCGCGGCTTACGGCGTGAATATGGAGCAGGTGCAGGCCGTGCTCAACGCCACTGCCGATAAGGCCACGCTGACCCCGCAGATGCAGCGTATGATGAACCGCCAGGCGGAGAACACCAAGCGCGTTGAAGAAACCATTAAGGGCACCAAGTCGAACCCGCGTTGGTTCGTGCCGCTGTTCTGCGCGTTTATGATCATCGGCCTGATTTGGTGCGTGGTGTACTACCTCTCCCCGTCCGGTTCCTGGCCGATTCCGAACATCGGTGCGTGGAACCTCGGCATCGGCTTCGCCCTGATCATGATCGGATTCCTGATGACGATGGGATGGCGCTGAGTTCCGGCTCGTTGCGCTTATCTATCGGTAGATTGTTTTTTTCTATCGTTAGGTTGTCCTTAATTCTTATGAGAAAGGCCGACCTCCCGTATGCGGAGGTCGGCCTTTTTCGTGCCTTAGCCTGTTCATCCACAGCTATCCACCACTTATCCACGACTTATCCACTACGTTATCCACAGCCTGTGGATGAATTACACCCATGTAGTTTTCCACCGAATGTGGAAAACCATGTGGATAAGTGGTGGATAAGCGGCGTTTCTCGGTGTATATCTCGTGCATAACTTTGGCTTGGCATACATCGCCACAGCGAGAGAACAGTTATACACCCGAGTTATCCACTGCAACAAACCCAATAATACCGCGGCATTCCTAACTTATCCACATAAGTTATCCACAGTCTTATGCACTTTTCTACACACTTGTGCACAAGTCACCATTGTGGATAACTCATTATCGTGGATAACTCGTCATTGCGCGCATCTCATTACTGTGGATATCTTCATACGGCACACACCCACTCGCCGAACGACGATATCCACATCGCCGCTTTCCGCACATACACTGATGCCGGGCACTGCATGTTCCGCAATACCCGGCATCAATCGTTTTTTTTTACAGCCATATCAAGCCATATCAGTGCAGGGAGCCGAAACTCATCCACCCGTAAGGATTGGCCATATTGCACAACAGAATCAACGCAATGACCAGCACCACCATGGCCCAGCCGTACACCTGCATGCGCCATTTCAGGCTTTTACCGCGCCACGCCGGCACACCACCCACCAGCAGCCATGTGAGTATTCCACCCACTACAAAGCCGCCGACATGCGCCTGCCACGCCACGCCACCGACCACGAACGGCAAGGCGAAGTTCACCGCCATCCAGATCAACATGGAGCGGATATCGGCGCCGATACGGCGATATACCACCAGCAATGATGCAAACAGGCCAAATAAGGCTCCAGAAGCCCCATAGGCTGCCATCTGCCAGCCGATGCCTCCCGGAGCCACCGCAGCCCACACCATAAGTCCCAGGGAGCCGCCAAGGCCGGAAATCACATACAGTCCCAAGAACCGCCAGTGGCCGATCATTCGTTCCAGCACTGGGCCCACGGAATACAGAGCAATCATGTTGAACAGGATATGCAATAGCGAGTTCGGCGCATGCAGGAACATCGAGGTGATGAGCGTCCACGGCTCAGCCACCAGTCTGACCGGAGCCGCCATGCCGAGGTACATCAACCAAGCCCTCAGGCCCGGGGCAATAAATCCCAGCAATACCTCCAGTAGCCACACTGCCACGCACGCAACAATCAGCGCCCAGGTCATCACCGGACCACCGCGCTCCCACTGGTATCGAATCTCCCGTTGTGTAGGAATATGCATGCAGCCCACTGTATCGAAGGTCTCGGATGCGTTCCACGCGCCGCGAAGATGCCGAGCCGGCCAAGGGCAGACGGGCGCGGATGAATCGCCCACGAATGTCATTCCACCCAATCGTCACAAACAGCGGCCTAGAATAGGGAGCAGAGTCGGTCTGAATGGGCATACCGACCAGACGATCCCTAGGGAAAGGAGCCGTCATGGAGAACAAGTCTTCTAACGGTTGGAAGTTCTTCGCGCTGCTGTTCGGCGGATTGCTCGCCGCGCTTGTTGGCCTGTACATCTACAAGCAGCAGAACCCGGATTACGATCCGTGGGAGGAGCCGTGGGAGAACAGCTCCTCGCCGGTCGACCTGGGTCTGAATAAGGCCGAGGATGAGGACAAGCCCGCAGCCGAAGCTCCGGCCGAGGCCTGATACCCCCTCTCTTCTTTCAACACAAGAAAGCCCCGCAATGATATATCGTCGATCGATATATCATTGCGGGGCTTTCTTGTATGTCTTGGGCGTCTGGGAGAAGTCTCTCCCCCAGTCAGCTTCGCTGACATCCCCCTCATCAGAGGGGGCTAGAGGTAGCTCAGTCAGCGTACGGTTTCCGCGAAATAAAGCCCTACTTCGTGAAAACCGTACACTGAGTCGCGCTCAGCGTACGTTCTTCACGAAATCAAGGTTCATTTCGTGAAAACCGCACGCTTACTCCAACTCAGCGTACGGTTTTCACGAAGTCAAGGCTGATTTCGTGAAAACCGCACGCTAGCAACTCGCTCACTCAGTCAGCCAGAGGAGCAGTGTGCCAGATACGTTCCAAATAGTCTTCCATGGAGCGGTCGGAGCTGAAGTAGCCGGAGTTGGCCACGTTGAGCACGGCCTTGCGGTTCCATTCGAGCTCATCAGCGTAGAGGGCCTCGATCTCGGACTGGATGTCCATGTAGGCGGAGAAGTCGGCCAAGGTCATGAACCAGTCCTTGGTCAGCCAGTCGGCCACGAGCGGGGAGTAGGCGTTGCGGTCGCCGTTGGAGAAGGTGCCGTCGGCCACCATATCGATGGCGTGCTTCAGGCGCGGGTCGGCCTCGTAGTAGGAGGCGGGATTGTAGCCCTCGGCGTACTTCTTCTCGACCTCGTCGACGGTCATGCCGAACAGGAAGAAGTTCTCGGCGCCGACGCGCTCACGGATCTCGACGTTCGCGCCATCGAGCGTACCGACGGTCATCGCGCCGTTGAGGGCGAACTTCATGTTGCCGGTACCCGAGGCCTCCTTGCCGGCCTGCGAGATCTGCTCGTCGAGGTCGGTGGCGGGAATCAGGTGCTGGGCGAGGCGCACATTGTAGTTCCACGGGAAGTACACGGCCAGCTTGCCCTTGACGTCCGGATCGTTGTTGACCACGCGGGAGACGTTGTTGATGAGCTGGATGGTCATCTTGGCCAGGTAGTAGCCCGGGGCGGCCTTGGCACCGAAGAACACGGTGCGCGGGGTGACGTCCTCGGCCTTGACCTTGCCGGACTTGATGTCGGCGTAGGTGGAGATGACGGACAGGATCTTCAGGGACTGGCGCTTGTACTCGTGCAGGCGCTTAACCATGGTGTTGAACATGGTGTTCGGGTCGAGCTCGAAGCCGTACTCGCGCTTGGCGTAGGCGGCGAAGTCGACCTTGTTGGCCTTCTTGACGGCGGCGAACTTCTTGACGAATTCATCGTCCTTGGCCAGCGGCTCGAGGCCCTTGAGCATCTCCAGGTCGGAGAGCCACTTGTCGGTGCCGAGGCCCTCGGTGATGAGGTCGGACAGGCGCGGGTTGGCGAGCTTGACGAAGCGACGCGGAGTCACGCCGTTGGTCACGTTGGTGAACTTGTCCGGGTAGACGTCGGAGAAGTTCTTGAGGGTGACGTCCTTCAGGAGCTGGGAGTGCAGCTCGGCCACGCCGTTGACGTGGGAGCCGCCGTAGGTGGCCAAGTAGGCCATGCGCACGGCGTCGCCAGTGTAGATGGCCATGTCCTTGATGGTGTTCTTGTCGACGCCCTTGGACTTGAGCTCGTCCTCGAACTGCGCGTTGATCTTCTCGATGATCTCAAGGTGACGCGGCAGCAGCTCGCCGATCAGGCTGGCCGGCCAGACCTCAAGGGCCTCCGGCAGCAGGGTGTGGCAGGTGTAGTTGAAGGTCTTGGTGGTGATGGACCACGCGGTATCCCAGTCGTAGCCGTACTCATCGATGAGGATGCGCATGAGCTCGGGGATGCCGATCACCGGGTGGGTGTCGTTGAGCTGGAAGACGATCTTGTTCGGGAAAGTCGTCAGATCCGGCTTGTCCTGGCCCGGGTAGAAGACGCGGATGGCGTCGTGCAGGGAGGCGGAGACGAAGAAGTACTGCTGCTCAAGGCGCAGTTCCTTGCCGACCTTGGTGGAGTCTTCCGGGTAGAGAATCTTGGAGATGTTCTCGGCCTTGACCTGCGGGGTCACGGCTTCCATGTACTCGGAGCGGTTGAAGGCGAGCAGATCGAACTCGTCGTAGCTCTTGGCGCTCCACAGGCGCAGGGTGTTCACGCGGCCGGACTTGTAGCCGGGGACCAGGTAGTCCACCGGCACGGCGCGCACGGACCATGCGGGCTGCCAGGTCTTGGTGCCGTCGGCGTTCTCGACGACCTTGCCGCCGAAGGAAACCTTCTGGTCGCGGTTGTAGTCGATGTGGCCCCACGGCTCTTCGTTGGCCAGCCAGTAGTCCGGGGTTTCGACCTGCTTGCCGTCCTTGTCGAACTCCTGCTTGAAGATGCCGTACTTGTACTGGATGCCGTAGCCGAAGGCCGGCACGCCCAGCGAGGCGAGGGAGTCGATGAAGCAGGCGGCCAGACGGCCGAGGCCGCCGTTGCCGAGGCCCGGCTCGTATTCGGCGTCGACGACGTCCTGGACCTTGAAGCCGAGGGCTTCCACGGCCTTGTCGAACTGCTCGGTCAGACCGGCGTTGAGCAGCGCGTTGCGCAGCTGCTTACCCATCAGGAATTCTGCGGACAGGTAGCCGACGGCCTTGGTGTTGCCGTTCACGGTGTCGGCCTGGGTCTTGAACCAGGAGTCGGCAAGGTGGTTGCGCACGGCCTTGGATGCGGCGACATACACGTCAGCAGGGGTAGCCTGCTCGGTGGTGACGTTCTGAGTGTATTTCAGTTGTTCACGAATCTCGTCGGCGAATTGTTCCGCCGTGACAGGAGACTTCGGTGCGGTGATTTCGGTCATTCTGACTTTCCTTCCGGGATAAGTGCCCGTGTTTATTATGCCGCGCGATAGGTATCGTCGCACAAACGTAAGCATGAACTCTCCGTAACGACGATGGCGGAGCGTTCTTGCATACGTTCTCATTTAGAGCGTAGCACATGCCCCGATATTCCGCATCACACCGTATGCCATCGTTTGCATTATGGAAGATCTTCCGGCTCCGGTGCCATGATGGGATACATGGCAGTAATTCTTGAAAAAGACCTGAAACGCGGGCATGACGCGCTGGTGCAATGGCGTGCCGCGGCCCGGGAGCTGGCGGACAACACACCACATCGTCTGACCGTCTCCCCTGTCTTGCCACGCCCGGTGTGGGCGATGGCCGTGCGCTACTCGCTGTTTCTGCTGGAGCGGCGCGCACCCGGCCCTGGCGTGGAGGTGCGTGTCGCGCCGTGGGGGGCGGTCAAAATCTTGGACGGCCCGGAATCGGACCCGCATAACCTGACCCCGCCGGACGTCATCGAGCTGGACCCGGAAGTCTGGCTGCGGCTGGCCTGCGGCATCACCACATGGGCAGAGGAAAAGGACGCCGGCCACATCAGCGCGGTCGGCGAGCGCGACGACCTGAGCGACCTGCTGCCGCTGTGAGGCGCGAAGCGTAAGTAAGCCACCAGCGGCGGCACCATCAGCCATAACCACAAATCCCCTTGTGCTCAACCAAGCACAAGGGGATTATTACGAGAAGACCGGCGTTCAGCTCTTCTTGGGCTTGAGCGCGGAAGGCATGGGCATCGGAATCGGCTTGCGCGGGGCCGGCTTCGGTGCGGCAGGCGCGGAGGCCGGGAACTCGCCGCTGGTCGCCTTTGCGGCGGCTTCGGCAGCCCACTTGGCGTACTCGTCGAGGTCATCCTCCTGCGTAGCGGGAGCTGCCTCGGCGGCACCGGAAGCGTGGTCATCAGCAGCGGAATCCACATCCTTGTCCGCATACTGGTCATCGATGTCGGCGAACGGGTCAGGAGAGCCCATTCCCGGCTCCTGCTCGCTCAGCTCTTTTGCCAGCTCATCGTAGTCGGTATCGGTGGTCAGGTACTTGAGCTTTCGGGCAATTTTCTGCTGTTTTGCTTTTTGACGTCCGCGGCCCATCTGACCCCCTGCGATTACTGTGCTGTTCGATTCATCAACAATAGAGAGTACCACTAATAGTGGCTTGTTCGTTGTCGGCTCACACTTTTACCATAAAAAGCGTTTATTTAGGGCATATTCAAAGGATTTTCGCATGACCGACGAGCAGCAACTGACAGCGGCAGGCAATGAGATGAGCGCGAGCTTCCTCGCGGCCAAAAAGCGTTCGGACGAAACGCTCGCCAAGCTGGAGGCCAAGCCGTCGTCCTTCACCATGTTGACCGGCGACCGCCCGACCGGCCGGCTGCACCTCGGCCACTACTTCGGCTCGATCCGTGAGCGTGTCGCCATGCAGGAGCGCGGCGTCAACACGAACATCATCATCGCCGACTACCAGGTGATCACCGACCGCGACACCACCGAGCACATCCAAGACAACGTGCTGAACCTGGTGCTCGACTACATGGCCGCCGGCATCGATCCGAACAAGACCATGATGTTCACCCACTCCGCCGTGCCGGCCGAGAACCAGCTACTGCTGCCGTTCCTGTCCTTGGTCACCGAGGCCGAGCTGCACCGCAACCCGACCGTGAAGTCCGAGATGGAGGCGTCCGGCCACGCGCTGACCGGTCTGCTGCTCACCTACCCGGTGCATCAGGCGTGCGACATCCTCTTCTGCAAGGCCAATGTCGTGCCGATCGGCAAGGACAACCTGCCGCACGTGGAAATCACGCGCACCATCGCCCGCCGTTTCAACGAGCGTTACGCCAAGAAGAACCCGGTGTTCCCGGAGCCGGCCGCCATTCTGTCTGAGGCACCGGAGATTCCGGGTCTCGACGGCCGCAAGATGAGCAAGTCGTACGGCAACTCCATCATGCTGGGCGCCACCGCCGAGGAAACCGCCAAGCTCATCAAGAAGAGCCCGACCGATTCCGAGCGCCGCATCACCTTCGACCCGGTTGCCCGCCCGCAGGTCTCCGCCCTGCTGACCACCGCCGGCCTAGTGACCGGCCGCGACCCGAAGGACATCGCCGAGGAGATCGGTGATTCCGGCGCCGGCGCGCTCAAGGCATACGTCATCGAATCAGTCAACGAGTTCCTGGCCCCGCACCGCGAGCGCCGCGCCGAGCTGGCCAAGGACATGGATTCCATTCGTGACATCCTGCACGACGGCAACAAGCGCGCCAACGCCATCGCCGAGGAGACCCTCGACCAGGTGCGCGAGGCCATGGGCATGAAGTACTGATTTTCCCGCCGCTCGTAGCAAGACGCCGTGTCAGCCCCAACTGGGCAACTGACACGGCGTTTTTGTATTGCGGCGTCTGCTGTGTCCTATCTTCACTTCGAGGGGCGGATTTCTTGTTTTTCCGTGCAACGCGGCTATCAAGACGGACCTCTGTTCACTTCATGCCGATGGCTTGCATCAATACGTACGCTCCCCGCACAGCAATGTCATTACGACGTGTTGCGGCATAGCGCGCATGGCTTCCGGAGTATCGGCGGCGTATGGGTCGGCGTCCAGCAACACCACATCGGCCGGGTCGCCGGATGCAAGGCGGTCACGGCCAGTGGCGGTCGAGGCTGCCAGCGAGGTGCGCACATCGAGGCACTGCTCGGGCTGGAACGGCTCGCGGTCAGAGCTTTCGGAGCCGAACACGGCGGCGGAAATGGCCAGCCACGGGTCCAGCGGGGCCACGGGCGCATCCGAGCCCATGCGCAGCGTGGTACCGGCGTCGTGGAGGGCCCTGAACGGATAAGGGATACCGGCCGGGTTGGCCCAGAAACGGGTGATGACGTCGCGGTCATCCATGGCGTGCTGCGGCTGGATGCTGGCCGCGAGCCCCAGCTCGGCGAAACGCGGGATATCGAAGGGTTTGAGCATCTGCGCGTGCTCGATCGATCCATGTGCGTGCGTGGCAGCGACTGCGTTGAGCGCAATGGTGTTCGCTTCGTCGCCAATAGCGTGGCAGGCGATGTCGAAGCCATGCTCGGTGGCTAGGCGCATATAGTCTTCGATTTGCTGCGGCGTGTAGCTCAGCGTGCCATACGTCGGCGGCTCGATGCCCGAATACGGCGTGGAGCAGTAGGCGGAGCGGGTGTTGAGCGATCCGTCCGAGATGAGCTTCATGGCGCCCACATGGCCGAGCCCGGCGCTGCCCGGCAGTGGGTTGCCGGTATGCCAACCCGCGTCAATGGCGGCTTGCAACCGCTCGGGGTATACACCAGCGTCCACGCGCAAACCGTTAATGCCGGCCGCGAAACGATTGGTCCATGTATCGATGTTTTCGGCCATTTCATAATCGCGGATGCCCACCACGCCCTTGCTTGCGGCGTCCTGTTCGGCCTCGCGCAGCAGACGGTCAGTCTCTTCAGCAGCGCCCGGCACCTTGTCGAAGGCGGTGTAGGCGTTGAACCATTCGAGTTCACCGACCAGACCGGATTCGTCCACATGTACGCCAAGCCTACGGGCCGCGGCGGAGTTCACCCATCCGCAGTGCATGTCCGCGCTGGAGAGGGCCACCGGCTGTTCGCCGGTCACGGCGTCAATTGCAGCCAGTGTGGGCTGCTCGTCGTCGGCCCACAGCGAGTGACGGAATCGCATGCCCACCACGAAGGCATCTGGGTCAAGCGTGCCGGCGGCGCGGCGCTCATCCAGATGACGGCGCAACATGTCCATCGCTTCGGCGGCGGAACGGGCATTGATGAGGTCCAGCCGGCCCAGCGTCTTAGCCCATTGCGTGAAGTGCGTGTGGCAGTCCCACAGGCCGGGAATAACCCACAGGCCGTCGGCGTCGATGGTGGTTTCGTCAGCAGGTGCGGAGGCCGACGTTGGGATTGAGACGCTGCCAGAAGCAATGGCATTCGTCGCGTATGCCAACGATGTCGTATGCGCCTTAGTCTGCATCGTGCCGTCCGAAGCCGAGACCGTTCCAGCAGGGCCGACAGACGCAACAACCCCATCGCGAAGCACCACATCCACGCGGTCCTGAGACCCCGGAACACCGGCATTGACAATACGCACCAAGCTACTCATACCCGCCATCATGCCACCTTTGCATGAACACCATGGAGATTCGTTCAAGCTGAATCGCGCCGTCGGCGCAAGAATAATAAGCCCGGTAGAGTCAGTCCGCACCGTCCGCACCGCGCTACGGTATTCAAAACCCATTTCAAGGGGCTGATCTGGCCTCAATGGTTCCTGCCGAACCACAAAAAAGCCACTCCTCTGCCATACGAGCCGACCGCACAGCAGGCACGTGTCATTTGCCGCTGCGGACCTCGGACTCCATGGCTTCCATGGGCTCGTCGACGAGCACGGTGCCGGACGGCAGGGTGCCGGGCAGCGGATCGTCCATGTAGTGGTCGAATTCGTAGAGCATGCGCTTGTTCGGCTTGGCGGTCAGCAACGAAACCACCACGATGAACAGCAGCGAAATGATGAACGCCGGCAGCAGCTCATAGATGGCGAATACGCCGCCCAAGGGCTTGACGAGGTTGTGCCAGATCAGCACGGCCGCCGTGCCGGACAGCATGCCGGCCACGGCGCCGGCCCTGTTGGCGCGACGCCAGTATAGCGAGCACAGCATCAACGGGCCGAATGAGGCACCAAGCCCGGCCCACGCGTAAGACACCACCTGGAAGATCGACGAGTTCTGGTCGTATGCCACCAGAATGCCGAACAGGAACATGACCACCAGCGTGGCCCTGGCCACAATCATGACCTGCTTGTCGGTGGCCTTGCGGTGCAGCAGCCCGCGGAAGATGTTCTCGCCCATGGCCGAAGCGCCGATGATCAGATACGAGGAGCTGGAGCTCATCGAGGCCGCGAAAATGCCGGAGACCACCACGCCGCACATGAAGCTCGGCAGTAGGGTCTGCGCCAGCACGATGAAGATGGTTTCCGCATCGGTGGAGGTCAGCAGTTCGGTGGGCATCATCGCACGCCCCACCAAGCCGATGCACACTGCGCAACCCAGCGAAATCACGCACCAGGAGGTGGCGATGATTCGGGACTTGCGCACTTCTTCCACGCTGCGGATGGACAGGAAGCGCACCAGCACCTGCGGCATACCGAAGTAACCCAGGCCCCACGCCAGCATGGAGATGATGGTGATGATGCCGTAGTCGGAGGGCGCGCCGAACACGGCCTTGCCCGCCTCGACGATCTGCTGGCCGGTGGCCGGGTCCAGCTTGGGCGCGGCCACCTGCGTGCCGGACAGGTAGCCGGGGATGGCACGCAGGAATTCCACGGTGTTGTCGACACCGCCCGCGCTGGCCACGGTGCCGATGAACACCACCGCGAGCGCGAAGAACATGAGCATGCCTTGAATGAAGTCGGTCATCACCACCGACAAGTAGCCGCCCACCACGGTGTAGACGAACACGACCACCGCGCCGATGATCATCATGACGTGGTAGTCGAAACCGAACAACGTGGCGAACAGCTTGCCCACGGTCACGAAGCAGCTGCCCACGTACACGCTGAAGAACACCAGGATGATCACGGCCGCGATGGTGGAGATCACGCCCTTCTTGTCATGGAAACGCTTGGCGAAGAAGTCAGGAATGGTGATGGCATCGTCGGTCACTACCGAGTAGCGGCGCAGTCGCCGGGCCACAAGCTTCCAGTTGAGATAGGTGCCGAGCGCCAGTCCGACGGCGGTCCACATCGGGTCGGCCGCACCAGTGAAGTAGGCCAGGCCCGGCAGGCCCATCAGCAGCCAGCCGCTCATGTCGGAGGCTTCGGCGCTCAGGGCCGTGAGCCACGGCCCCACGCCGCGCCCGCCCGCAAAGTATTCCTTGGAGGAGGAGTTGGAGCGTTTGGAGTAGATGAATCCGATGGACAGCATGGCCGCAAAATAGATGACCATGGCCAGCAGAATCCAGAAATCGTTGGCCAACTGCGCCCCTCCTCAATCATGACGCCAAGCGGCTACCGCCATGGCAGAACTATGTGCTGATATGCGATTGACGCCGGAGCGGCGTCATACAGACCGTCACAGTCGTGAATACGGCCGCAACGCACTTCGCCTGATGGTAGTGGATACAAGGGCTCAAGCACCTTCCACCGTTTCCATACTGAGACGCTGTTTTATCCGAGCTCCCCTCACCTGAGGGGAGCCAAGATGACGGTCAGATGTCGTAGCGCCAGGACTTGTCGGTCACCACGCGGGCCATCGCCAAACCGATCGGCAGACAGATAATCACCATGAACGCACGGAACGCCCAGTCCAGCGCATTCATGGTCTGGAAGCTGCCGAGGTACCACATGGCACGGTACATATACAGACCGGGCACCATGATCACGATCGACGGCACGGTCAGGCAGATGCGCGGGTAGCCGAGGTGCGGCGGTAGCCAGCCACGTCGCACGGATGAACGCCACGCCGATGCCAGAATGCCCGCCAGGAACGCGCCGATGAAGGTAGCCATCTCGGGTGCCACGTTGAAGTCCTGCAATTCCAAGCGCAGCGTGTCCGTGATCGCACCGATCAGGGCGGCGGCCAGGCACATGCGCTGCGGCGAATTGAACAGCACGGAGAAGCCCCACACGCCGACGAACGCCGCCACGAACCGCAGCAATCCGTTGACCCACGGGTCAAGCCCCAGCGGTTCAAAGCCTTCCGGGTGCAGGTGCACCATCACGGCCACGGCCCAGCCTGCCAGCGTGGCCATCAGGATGATGCACAGCACGTACGCCACGCGCTGGATGCCCGAGGGGAAGTCGATTTTCGCCATGTCGAGTCCGCCGGTGATGAGCGGGAAACCGGGGATCACGAACAGCATGGCGCCGATGTAGGCCGTATCGTGCGAGAGCGCGACTGGGTCGAAAATGCCGATGAGTCGCAGGGTGCCGGTGCAGGCGAGCGCCGCCGCGGCCACGCACACAAAGGTGACGAAGAACTGGTTCAGATGGTATGCAAACAGCCGGCGACGCATCCACTGGCCAAGGCCCGCGCCCACGAACGCACCGATCATGTCGTATGGGCCACCGCCGAGCAGGAACACGAAGGCCGCGCAGGCCAGGGCGGAGGCCAGACCGGAGAACCACGGCTTGTACAGCGGCTTGCGGCGCTCAATCAGATCGAGTCGCTCGTGCGCCTGCCGCACGGTGATACCGCCCTTGGCCTTCTCTTCGTCGGAGCGCTCGTTGAAGTGTTCGGCGTATTCCTTGGGCACGCGATTCTTGCGCTTCGTACTGCTTGCAGCAGGGCTTTCGGCGGTTGCGCCGTTCGCCGCCGCGCCCTCAGCGCCCGCCTCGGCATTCGCCGCGTTCGCCGATTCAACCGACTCATTGGAGTCACCGGTAAACACTTCGGCATCGTCGTAGGCCTTCTCTTCGGCCGCTTTGTCTTCGACCGGAGTGACTTCCGCGCTGTCCGCCAAAAGTCGGTGGGCTTCTTCATTGTCATCGTCCAAGGACTTGGCCACGGAGGTCACGAGTACCTTGGTTTTCAACGCAAGATCCAGCGCCTCGTCCACGCTGCCGTTGGCCGCCTCAACCTCGGCCTTGGCACGTTCGCGCAGGCGCTTGGCCAGATCGGCAGAATACTGCGAAGCGTCACGTTCGTCCAAATGCTTGACCACGCCATCGGACAGTTGCGAATCGACGTGATACATCGACCCCTTGCCGAGATTCACGGAGAACCAGTCGGCGAAATGTTCCAGCAGCCAGATACGTTCGGTGTTCACGCCGGTGGTCGGCAAATCCACGACTTCGGTGATGCGGTTACGACCATCCGTGCAGGTGGCCTCGATATCCGTCAGGTTCACGTCGGCGCGTACGTGCACGCCCAGCGGGTAGGCGATGCGGTGCATCATCTCACGCACGCGGAAGGAGCCGGTGCCGGCTCCCAGGTCCAGCATGCCGACCCGTACAATCACGCTGGCTTTGGCGGCGATACCGGCGTCCACCACCGGTTTTTCCCAATCGCGTGCAATATCTTCCATGTCCAGCGGAATGGAGTGGGTGTGGAATTTACGTACAGCCGTTGCGCCTTTCGCTTCGGGCGCACTTTTTTTCTTCTGTTCGCTCACATCCTTCATTACTACTCCCTGCCTTCCCCGCCAGCAATCGTAAGGTGCTCAAATCTTCCGCGAATCGGACAGTGTCTCATATGCTGTCCGATATTCGGTCTCTATAGGTGGACAACTTGGAGCACTATATGGACTTCGTAACGCAAATAGCGATTTCGCGGGGATACACTATTGCCCACACAACAACCACGTTGAATATGGGCTGTGGGCTCGCAACGACTGGCCTCAACAACTGCGGAGGAGCCGCAGACGACCGGTAGACCGAGCAACCTGTTATTCGGCAAAGGAGGTTATATGGCAACACCTGAAGAACAGATCACTCCCGCTGACGCCGCCATCGTCACTACCGGGACCGGCCGAAAGGGCCCGGAGGAGCATGATCTTCCCGAAAGCCTGAAGTACGACATGGATCTGTGTCTTGAGATCCTGCGTAACGTACTGGGCGAATACAACCCCGAACTGCTGTCTACGTTCGACACCGTGCGTCATTACGCGGTGGAGGCCAGCGCCGAGCATTTCGCCGAGCTGAAGGATCCGAACCCCGACCAGGATGGCCTGAAGGAGGCCGTGAACGTCATCGACAACATGACGCTGCACGACGCCCAGCTGCTGGCCCGCGCGTTCGCCACGTATTTCCATCTGGCAAACCTGTCCGAGGAGAACTACCGCGTTTCCGTGCTCCACGAGCGCGAGAACAACGTGTCCGTTGACCAGGCGGTCGACCCGATCAACGAGCTCACCGTCGCCTACCACCAGCTCATCAATGAGACTGGCCCGGCCAAGGCCAAGGAACTGCTCAACCAGCTCGAATTCCACCCCGTCTTCACGGCGCACCCCACTGAGGCCCGTCGCAAGGCCGTGGAAGGCAAGATCCGCCGCGTTTCCGAATTGCTTGAGGAGTACAAGCGCCTCGGCGGCTCGGATAAGAAGGAATGCCTGCGCCGTCTCTACAACGAGATCGACGCCCTGTTCCGCACTTCTCCAATCGCGCTGAAGAAGCCGACCCCGGTTGAGGAAGCGGACACGATTCTCGACATCTTCGACAACACGCTGTTCAACACCATCCCCAAGGTCTACCGTCGCTTCGACGACTGGGTCCTGGGCGATAAGGCCGGTCTCGTCGAGCCCGCTTGCCCCGCGTTCTTCCACCCGGGCAGCTGGATCGGCTCCGACCGCGACGGTAACCCGAACGTCACCGCCAAGGTGAGCCGCGCCGTGGCCCGCAAGTTCTCCGATCACGTAATCGCCGCCCTTGAGGAAGCCACCCGCACCGTGGGCCGCAACCTCACGATGGAAGCCGAGACCACGCCGCCGAGCGCCGAGCTCAAGAGCCTCTGGAGCCACCAGAAGGAAATGAGCGAGCGTCTGACCGACAAGGCCGCCCTGATCTCCACCAAGGAGATGCACCGAGCGGTCATGCTGGTGATGGCCGATCGTCTGCACTACACCATCGAGCGCGATGCCGACCTCATGTACCACTCCTGCGACGACTTCCTCGCCGACCTCAAGGTGGTCCAGCGTTCGCTGGCCGCCGCCGGTGCCAAGCGTTCCGCTTACGGCCCGCTGCAGGATCTGATCTGGCAGACCGAGACCTTCGGCTTCCACATGGTGGAGATGGAGTTCCGTCAGCACTCCGTGGTGCACGCCCGCGCCCTTGCGGATATCCGCGAGCACGGCCTGCACGGCGAGCGCGGCGAACTGCAGCCGATGACGCACGAGGTGCTCGACACCTTCCGCGCCCTCGGTGCCATCCAGAAGCGCAACGGCCTCAAGGCCGCCCGCCGCTACATCATCTCCTTCACCAAGAGCGCCCAGAACATCAAGGATGTCTACGAGCTCAACCGCTTGGCCTTCTCCCACCCGGAGGACGTGCCCACCATCGACGTGATCCCGCTGTTCGAGCAGCTTGAGGATCTGCAGAACTCGGTGGACGTGCTCGAGGAAATGATCAAGATCCCCGAGGTTCAGGCTCGTCTGAAGGCCACCGGCAACAAGCTCGAGGTCATGCTCGGTTACTCCGACTCCTCGAAGGACGCCGGCCCGACCTCCGCCACGCTGGCCCTGCACTCCGCTCAGGAGCGCATCGCCAAATGGGCTGAGTCGCACGACATCGACCTGACCCTGTTCCATGGCCGCGGCGGTGCCGTCGGTCGTGGTGGCGGCCCCGCCAACCGCGCGGTGCTCGCCCAGCCGGTCGGTTCCGTCAAGTGCCGCTTCAAGCTCACCGAGCAGGGCGAGGTCATCTTCGCCCGTTACGGCAACCCGGTGCTGGCCATCCGCCACGTCGAGTCCGTGGCTGCGGCGACCTTGCTGCAGTCCGCGCCTAGCGTGGAGAAGCGCAACACCGAGATGACCGAGAAGTATGCCGACATGGCTGCTCAGCTCGACGAGGCCGCGCACAACCGCTTCCTCGACCTGTTGAACACCGATGGCTTCGCCCCGTGGTTCTCGATCGTTACGCCGCTGACCGAAATCGGCCTGCTGCCGATCGGCTCCCGCCCGGCCAAGCGTGGCCTCGGCGCCAAGTCGCTCGACGACCTGCGTACGATTCCGTGGATCTTCTCCTGGGCCCAGGCCCGCATCAACCTGGCCGCCTGGTACGGTCTCGGCACCGCATGCGAGAAGTTCGGCGATCTGGAGACCATGCGTCAGGCTTACGAGGAATGGCCGCTGTTCTCCACCTTCATCGACAACATCGAGATGTCCATCGCCAAGACGGACGAGCGCATCGCCAGGATGTACCTTGCCCTCGGCGACCGCGAGGACCTCAATGAGAAGGTGCTCAACGAGATGGAGCTCACCCGCAAGTGGGTTCTGGCCATCGTGGGTGACAAGTGGCCGCTGCAGCACCGCCACGTGCTCGGCCAGGCCATCCGCATCCGCTCCCCATACGTGGACGCGCTGTCCGTCACCCAGGTGCTGGCGCTCAAGTCGCTGCGCAAGAAGGTGGACAAGGAAGAGCTCTCGCAAAGCCAGCAGGCCGGATTCATCTATCTCATCCTGTGCACCGTCTCCGGTGTCGCCGCGGGCCTGCAGAACACGGGCTGATTTCCGGCCGACCGACCGACAAAAGTGAGCGGGGAGGTTCCGTGCCGATTGACGGCGCGGGCCTCCCCGTTCGCGTCGCACGGCCCTAGACTGGCCGGCGACGGCGCACGCCGGGCGGGCGCGCGGAGAACGGACGCGCGGGCCGAGCGACAGACTCGGATGATCGGAGGGGACATGGGCAAGCCGGCGGACGGGCGCGGGAACACCGGGTCCACGGACGGCATCAAGGCGGGGGGCGACGCCGGGAACGAACGCCACGCTTGCAAAGCGAATCCGGCTACAACCGATGGCATTGGGAAGAAACACGGCACAGAAGATATGTCAGAAAGTTTTTCCGGCGAGAGATGTGCTTTGGCACCGAAAGCAGCTACCAAATTCCCTAAGGCGAGTAGATGCTATGTGGCTTTGGGCAAGGCCAGACGCGTGCTATGGTGGCTGGGATTACTGCTGCTTTCACCAGCACTTATTTTGTGGGCGGAATGGGGCGCCAATGGCGATGATGATACTATAATCTGCAGAGTCTTAACGTTCTCTTCCTCTTCGTGCATGAATTTAACTACGGCAACTGAGTATGTACGTAGACTTACCTTAGTATTGATTATGGGGGTAGTCTGCTGGATTGCGGCGCTTGTCATCTTTGGCGTGCGTTCATATATGCGATCTGTATATCCGGAACTTCGTGATCATTCCTCTTCCGCCTCGCATGTCCTTGTGGGAATCATATCGTTTCTCGTGCTGGTCATGGTCTTTCCCGTTCTTGTGATAACACTACTTTCCGCTCTAATGACTCTATGACGTTTTACCAGAGGCGCATTGCGTGGAATGGCTGAATCATTCCACGCAATGAGATCACAATCATGATTGATTAACGGTTCGGATTTTCAAGAGATTCAGCATAGGATAATGCCAATATACCAGCCTCCGCTTGACTCGGGAGTCGGTCTGCATGTGACGCAATGAGCAGTGCTTTTTTACTTCCGGATACGTTATCGAATATTCCAAGATCGATTCCATCAACGAGCTTTCGAAATGCGATGACCAGGTTGTCCGCACTTCCCTTGAACCGGGACTGATAGAACCGTTTAATTCGATTCGTCTCGCTTTGCGCGAACGTGTCCCGCATAGCGGTGGACAATGACCTTTCGGAGGAATCGCTCTGCATGGACTGCGCCAGCAACCATGCATCGCAGTCCGCGAGAACATCGCTGTAACTGAATCCCATACGGGCGTCTTGCTCGCCGAGATGAGCGTGCAGCCATGACGCCAGGTCCTCTTCCGGGGCATTCGCCAGGTAGCTTCCCCAAATCTGCAACAAATCCAGGGCCCATCCGCCCAGATCACCGAGACCATAGTCCATTGGATCGTTCGTAACGCCCCATGTCAAGTATCCCAAGGATGTGGCGGCCATATGGGCGATGTCCCGATTGGGCAGCGTGCCTTTGATGACAGGCTGTGCATCACATGCGACACCGCATGCCTGACGCGACAAGGCCAATTCGCTGGGAGTAACCGACTCAGGTGTGTACGCATGCCATAGTGCCTGCGTGCCGGAACTTCCTTCCGACCAGTACTCAGGTTTGCGAAGCCACTGCAGGATGAGTTGACCGATGCTGTCCTCATAAACCGCCACCTGGGTACCCAGAGCGGCAGGGGCTTTGTGACACTCCTGCTCGGGTGTCGCCGCCGGCCTGCAGAACACGGGCTGATCCGCGGCTGTCCGACCGCTTGATGAACGGGGAGGTCCCGTGCCGATTGACGGCGCGGGCCTCCCCGTTCGCGTCGCACGGCCCTAGACTGGCCGGCGACGGCGCGCACGGAACGGGCGCGCGGGCCGAGCGACAGACTCGGATGATCGGAGGGGGACATATGGACGCGGAAAGGGACACGGACGGGACGACGGACGCGCACGAGGGGGACCACACGCCCGCGGACGGTGCCGGGACGGAGGGCGAAGGCGGCAAGCCGGACACTAGGCCGGGCGACAGACTCGCGACCATCCGACGCACGCTGTGGTGGATAGGACTGGCGCTACAGCTCCCATTCGCTTTGACTCTGATCCATTTTGATACCCCTTACCTGATATTGGAGCGTATCCTATGCGCTATTCCGCCAAGACTGGCAAGCGACCCGTCATCAATCGTCGGCATTCCCGCACTTGAAACGGAATGGTGTCGAGAATTCCTGGCACTAGTCCTGGGCGCAGTATGCTGGGTTACAGCTGGAGTAATGAGATTAGTTGCGGACAGCCCATCAAACCATGGAAAAGAAACCCTTCCTGTACGCATCTTCGCCGGAATCATCACCATCATCGTATTGATGGCCACCGGTATTACAGGACTCTTCCTCGGCATAGCGGCCTTTTAGAAGTTTCCCCGTATCTGGCAGAGGAATTCCAAATCGAAAGCACAACAGCGAATGTGTGGGCAGACGACACATCTGCCCACACATAATGCATTATGCGAGCTACCGTCTTGGCTGATCAATGAATGCAGCGAACGCCCGAGCACTCACTTCAGCTTCCTGCTTATCAGGAAGCTTGTCTGTACCGGCAGCCTTTTTTTAGGATGCTTTCGCTCATTCCAATATTTGTCAAGAAATTACGATGTATCTGGTCTCAAATCCTTTCAATAGACGAAAGTTGCGCTTCTCTGATCCAGCTGTAAACGGCGTATACTGGCGATATTCCAGTGTTTTACCGGCTTATTCGTCTGAATCTGGCTTCCATCGTAGGAACAGTGACCTCATGGGAAGGCGACGGATGAAGACAAATGGAGACGAGAAGGAGACTCGCTTGGCCGAAACTACTGCTACCTATGCTCTGGGAGTCTTCTGTCTGTTTGTGTTCAATTAGTTGTTGCGGGTTTAGTCACGATGATTTTTCGGGTTTAG
>OBXC01000303.1_pt1 | contig 45327 bp, 47 predicted proteins | sample 1538111 | NCBI WGS metagenome assembly OBXC01 (sample SAMEA2580137, study PRJEB22360) | human gut metagenome | biome: human gut; feature: human-associated habitat; material: faeces | place: Denmark | collected 2008/2010
AGGTCTGGATATAGTCAATCGCCATATATTCTGTCACATCTGCCGGTCTTAACTGCGTTCCGTTCTTTTTATTTAACGCATTGGCTACGACTGTCTGAATGGCATTGGCAAATTCTGGGTTGAATGTATAGTTGATAGACTCTCCGTCTTTAGAATTTTCCGCATTGAACAACTGGAAAATCTCAAATTTCTTTCCTACTAAGGACTGACCTTCATTTCCATTGATGTTGATACTTGCAGAGCCCTTTCCAAAATCCAGCACACCGTTTACTACCTGATTTCCCTGTGCTGCTTCCATTTCCTCTGCATAAACCGGTGTTAATGCGCTTCCTGCCATAGAGGTTGTTGCTGTGGCTACTACTAATCCCATCATTAACATTGCTTTAAAAATCTTATTCTTCATTGTTTTTTCCCCTTTCCGTTATCTTGTTGTTTTTTCTTTCTTTTTTAAGGAGGTAACCATCAATATACTTCCGATTGCCAAAATCCAAATCATGCTGTGTGAGCCTGTATTTGGCAGCTTTCCACTTACTGTGTTCACAACCGTAAGATTGACCTCCCTATCTTTTTTTGTACCGCCAATGGTGATTGAACCATCGGAATTTCCATCATAGGCTTTATCATTCACATAGACGATAAAGCTGTTTTTTATTGGGTCACTTTCCACTTTAATTTTATAAATCACCGGACTGCCATCTGGATTGATTGGAAGCTTGTACCCTGCCGGCGCTTTTGTTTCTTTTAGGTAATATTCCCTGCCGGTCTCTACATCTTTAAATGCCAGATTTCCGTCTTTATCAGACACCTGTCTGTCAACCTCTACGCTGCAATCCTTATCCTCATATAAGGTAAATTCAGCGCCTTCTAATACCTTATCTTTATTATTTACTTTATGAATGTTCAGCTTAAACGGAGCTAACTTATTTTTTACCGTTAAAGTACCGTCTCCATTTTTTTCTTCCGCAAAGGCAATTCCCATATCTTCTGTGGGCTTTGTAATTGCCTGAACTTTATTGTCTGCGGTGACTTCAAATTCAAATACGCTGGTATTCGGCAAATATCCCTCTGCCGGAGACATTTCTACCACCTGATGTTTTCCTACGGCAAGCCCTTGTAACTGAATTTCCCCTTTGTCATCTGTGGCATAATCCTTTGTTGTACCATCCGGCATCGTGTGACGGAATACCGTGCCGGGAATACGGACATTGTTTCCATCCTGTATCTTAATAATTTTTACGCTTACACTGTCTTCCTCAATTTCCGGAGTGACATAGGACTGAGCACTTTCTGATGTTCCCGGTGGTGTAATCTTTCTAATAAAAGTCTCACCATTCATGTGATATCCGGCTGGTGCTTTTGTCTCTGTGATGACAAGCGTCCCAACTGGTAATGCCGGATGATTAGAGCTATCATAGTAAAAATCGTCTCCATTTACTAAATAATTTTCATTAAATTTCACAAGCCCTTTTTCATCTGTTGCAAATACCCATGTCTTATCTGCTGTTTTCCCTAGCGTTTCCGGATCTGTGTCTTCTGGATATTCCCCTTTATAAAATTTAAAGGTAAACTCCGCACCCTTTAAGCTTCCCTGTCCGGCTGGAATTGGATTTCCTGTTTCTTTATCTATTTTCATAACCAACATTACAACAGGGTCCATCAATGGTGTTTCCTTGGAAGTAATCTGATACTCCAAGTTTCCTGATCCTGCCGTTAAATCTACGGTATAAACTGTTTTATCCAGCGCATATCCCGGTGAAGCTTTTGTTTCCTTCACATAATATGTTCCAAGCTTTAATCCGTCTTTTTCTGCATATCCGTTCTCGTCTGTTATCAGCTTGTCTATATAGTCTGTGCAATCCTGATTACTGTAAATGGAATACTCTGCCCCTTTTAAAGAATAAGCATTGTTCCCATCCGTGCACTCTGGGTTTGCAGACTGCTTTTGCAGCGTAATTTTTCCAAAAGCCGGAGGTTCTTGTGAATATAAATCCACGCCTATTTCATCGTAAGAGCCAGCCTCTCTTAAATCAGCCTCATATACCGTTGTATCTAGTCCAAATCCCTCCGGTGCTTCTATTTCCTGTATGTAGTAATACCATAAAGGCAAGTTATCTACCTTACCATAGCCACTTTCATCTGTCGTGATTACAAAATCAGGTTTTCCATTTCCAACGGAGCCTTCCCAATTCCATACTCCATATTTAGCCCCTGCTAAAGACTTATCCGTAGGTACTTTTGCCGATTTATGAATTCTAATCTCCGCTGTCTTAATCGGTTCTGGATGTTCAAACGTATAATTGGTTGTATTTAAAGTAACCGGATACCATGTGCTGTCAAGCTTGTAGCCTTTAGGCGGTACTGTCTCCTGTATTTGATAATTACCGGACTCCGGTATATAACACCAACCATAACCATACTTATCCGTTGTTATGGCATCATAATAATATTCTCCTGTTTTCTCATTCCATACCGTATATTTCGCACCTTCCAGTGAATAAGCTGGATTACCATCAATCGCCCATTTTGCATAAGCTTCAGCGTCATACCACACACCATTTACATATCCACCGTTAGAGGATGGTTTTTTCTGAATTGCAAGCCAAGGTGAATGATACTCATAGTCCCACGTACTCAAAGGCTGTCTGCTATCCTGATTGGCTTTGTTGTACCAATAATAACAGTCCCTTGGTGTCATATTCTGGTAATTATCATGCGCCCATTTCCAGCCATTGTTCATTAAGTCAGAAACATGATTTGAAATATAGCAGCTGCTATCTCCCGGACAATGAACACCATTTCCAAACTCAAAGTACACATCCCGTCCATACCAACCTTCTACCGTATTGAGAACTACCCAAACAGCACACTGGCGCATTGCATAAATCTGATTTTCATTCAAGTGTGAATGATAAATTGCTTGATTATCTATATATTGCAGCATAGCGCAAACCAACTGTATCGTTTCATAATTGTATATCTCGTCCATAGGTTGGCATACAAATGTTCCACCTTTAAATTTCTTCCCCGGGGCTGCACAAAAAGCTCTTTCCCATTGAGAAGTATCGTTAGGATTGTTTTTATTTTTGAACCCTAAAACACCCTCTCTCCAAGATTTATGGATTACAGTTGGATTATACGTTACAATATCAATCTGTATTCCCGCTTCGGAATTAGGAATTAGCCCTCCTGCATAACGTTCATCCCATTTATTCCATCTGGGATTAACTGTATACATCTGAGTATCCTGCGGTTCAGCAAATCCTACACCTATTTCTTGAGCTTCTTGATAAATCTTGACAGGATCATAGAAAGGCTCTCTATATTCTATATCTTCCGATACTTCTTCTGACTCTACAAATTCTTCTTTCTCATTTTCAGTTTGTACCGCTTCTTCTTTTTTTTGAAAAGGCTCTGTCAGATTTTTGGGTTCTGCCTGTACATCATTTTGGAAAAAAACACTAACAAATGTCAGTACAGCTAATGCACATGCAATGAATTTCTTCCCTGTTTTCTTTCTACCTTTCATGCAGTTCCCCCCTTTCTTCTTTTTCTTTCATTTCTATTAACTGTTTCATATATTTTTCCTGTTCTGCCAAATCATCCTCTCGGCTACTAATCCGCATTAAGGAATATATGAATAAGAGAATAAAAACAATCAATACCACTATTATAACCGTCATTTTATTTTCCCTTCCTTTACCGTATTCTTAACTAAAAGGTAATTCCTCATCTATTCCTTCCGGAATATTCATAAATCCATCCGCATCTGCTGGCGTAATAGGCGCATTGCTTTGTTCTTTTCCACCGTTTTCTGTATGGGATTTGCTTTCGGCAAATTCCTGTTCCTCGACTACTACATCTGTTGTATAAACCTTATTGCCGTCTTTATTTGTGTAGCTTCCTGTCTGTATTCTGCCGCTTACTACAATACGGATACCCTGACGGAAATATCTCTCTGCAAATTCTGCTGCTCTGCCGAAAGCAACACAACTGATAAAATCAGCAGTTGCCTCTCCGTCTCTTTTGAAACGTCGGTCCACAGCCAGTGTATATCTGGCTATCGCTATCGCATTTTCTCCAGCGGAATACCTTACTTCGGGGTCTCTTGTTAAACGTCCCATTAAAACTACTTTATTCATTCGCTTTTCCTCTTTTCCTTATGTCTTCCAGTGCAAAGCATTACTGTAAAAGTCTAAAACAAGAACCTTTCTCAACCGCAGCAATCAGGAAAACATTGTAAAATGGTTTTCTGTTTGCAAGGTTTTTACAGGGGCTTGGGGAGGTAGTCCCCATACTTCCTAAAAAAGAAAATCAGCCCCAAAAATTTCCTCTATTTACTGCCATAGTAATATTACTTCGCCATTCCGGGTGACAGGATGTTGTTCCGGGATTTGGATGTCTTGGATACCATGTGCTCTTATCAACAACAAATTCAATAATGCACGTACCGTTTAAATGTCCCCATTTATTACATCCGGGATCATGCTGATTTTTGATATCCCCGATAATGCACTTTAAAACTTGTCCGTTTTCTTTGTAAAAATCTACATAATCTCCAATCCCTCCAAAAGTTGTAGTACAGGCAATTACATATCTGTCTCCAATCCTTCCAAAACCTTCTGCGTCAAAGTTCATCCCAGCTTCCTGCCTTAATTTATATTGCAAAGAAGTAGGAGATGTAATCATCTGCCATCCCATGTAAGTATGTACAGAGCCTAAGCCGGATGGGACAACTATTCTTTCTCCTTCTCCCATAGGACCTACCCCAGTGTTTCCGGCAGGATATTCCGGAGAACAAAATCCAGTAATTCTTGGATTGGATTTCGCATAATTTCGCTGATTAACTTCACTTCCAAGATGAAAAGGTGTTGTGGAAGACTGCCCGGTATTACCTTCAATCGTGGTGACAATATCTGTTTCTGCATCATATCCAACCACTAACCCAGTATGTGTACTTGTCCCATAAATAATGATGTCTCCGGGTTTTGGGTTATATGCTTCTTCCTTATAATGAAATCTTCCTATATTTTTGTAATGGGAATAAAATCCATATACTGAAGCGGTTTTCGGGATAATTCCCTGTTCTATGTATCCACACTGGTCTGCACACCAAGAGACAAACATTGCACACCAGTCAGCATTCATGCCGTACCAGTTTTTATACTTATAGCCACCTCTGTTTTCTTCCCGGTTCGCATATTCTTGCTGCGCCACCGCAACAATATCCATGCCTCCTGTTCCAGCAGCACCTGAACCTCCCGTTTGACTTTGCATATATGCGATTTTCTGCATTTCATCTTGTGCCATAACGACTGTAATTATTGTAAATAACAGAATAAAACCTGAACATGAAACCAAAACGATTGACAAGATAAGTTTTTTCAAAAACCGTTTTGGCTGCATCTTTATACACCTCCACGGAACAGTTTCAATTCTTCCTCACTTGCAAATATTTTCACATGATACGTGTTCATGCCTGAAATGGAGAAAAAACATTCTCCACGTTCCAAAATAGAAATTTTTTCTTTTTGTATTTCCGTCAGGTTTCTTCCGTATACAGCGTCAATGGTTTCTTTTACACTCTCGTCTTGTTGGAAGGTAAACTTATATTGTGCCAGCTCAAAGACAGAAGACATTGCCTGTATCTTATTCCTATCCTGTACGGAAGACGGATAATAGCTTCGGATGGACTGTGCTGCCAGTATAATCCCAATAAAATATTTTCTACCTTCCTGAAGAAAGCGTGTCAGCATATCCAAGCACTGTAAATATTGTGTGCTGATAATACGTGGTGCTTCGTCAATAATAATTAAGAAACGTATAATATCTTCAAACTCAATTTTTCCTGTCTCATAGAGCTGCTTCATCGCATATCCATTTATTGTGCTGTCGTTATAGCATAGGTTTAACATGTTAAAAACAATAGCTTGAAAAACATTTGCAGCAAATTCTTTCAGGTCGCTAATGTCAAAGGTTACTACCTGTTCATCCAAAATAGAAACTGTCGTATAACCATTGAATACATTTCCATACGTTCCCATATAAGATGATATTGTGTCCTTTATTTTCTGAAGCAATAGAATGTTATATACGGCAATTTCTTTTTCTACATCATTGTAGGTATTATTGGTTTGCTTATTGATTTCCTCCTCTAATAACGCAATGAAATCTGAAAAAATAGGATATTGCCTTGCCGGAAGACCAGTAATCTTAATCTCTTTATTCTGAATACTGGGACTTAATCCAAAAGCCCGATACAATTCATCTAGCATTTCCTGATACTTATTCAATTCTTCGGTACTTACATCTGGCTTCAAAAACTTATAAAAAGTAATCAGCTTTGTAATATGGATAGAATAATTATTTTTCTCATTTTCGCTGGTTTTTAATATTTCCAATGGATTAACAATTCCCTCACTCCCATCCAGCTTTAATACTTTTCCTCCAAATTCGTATGTAAGTTCCCGAAATTCACCAGAAATATCAAATGCCCTGACAAAATTTCCCCGCATAGCATTATCTTTAAACAGCTTTTTCAAAAGTGTGGATTTTCCAGAACCCATGAGACCGGCAACAGAGGCATTGTAATTCTTCCTCTGTTCGTCTGCATGAAAAATATCAAAAAGAAAATTTCCACCACTTAATGTAAAGCCCAATACAGAACCATGAGGATCTTCTAAATCTGAGAAATGAAAAGGATTTCCACCTGCAAGTGTTTTCGAAGAAACCGGTTGTCCTTCCATTGCATATAAGGCTTCCTGTTGCTCACCATAAGGTAAAAACATTGCCTGCCAATCCCGCTCTGTTTCATTCAACATAATTGCTGCCTTGAAACCAGAGGTATTGAGCTCTGATAAAATCTCTTTTACATTTTTTTCTAAATCGTGTAGTGTAAGTCCAGAGACATAGATCCGCACATGAAGCAGCTTAATGATTTCTTTCATTCGATTGATTTCTTCAAAAATCTGCTTCATTTCTAAATATTTCTGTTTTGCATCGTATTTATCCGCCGGATGCTCCGACATCTGATACCTTAAATCCTGTTCCTCCATAGAACGGTTTAAATTTCTCTTTACTTCCTGTGTATCTTCTGTTTTAACATCCACCACTGCAATGGTACTAGGTATATTCATTAACGTAGATAACCAGTTGCTATGTACCCTATCCGGATATTCATAGACATGTATGCAGCTCTGATATCCTGTGCCAGTAAGAATATGTGCTTCGTCCCGAAAAGATATCCCTCCTACGGGCTGTATTTTTTCCAGAAGATATTCATCTATTTCTTCCTGCTGTTTTTTTCTTCGCATTTCTGTTATCTCCTTTGTTTAGACATCAAAAAGCTGAATATTCTGATTTGACATTTTGGATAACACCTGACATTTCTTATGAAAACTCATTTCTTCTAATGATTTTTCTTTTCCATTTCCCATAATTTTTAGGTTACGCATAATAAACTCCTTGTGTTCCTCCTTACTTTCTGAAAAAAAGAAAAGATAATATTCCCTTTTTGTCCTGTTTTTTTCCAGCCAAATCAATTCGTCCAGAGATTTTTGAAGCCATTTTTTCTTGTGCATATCCTTACATTTTTCTATCTGCCGACGAAAATACACTTGCTGTTGTTTCGTGTTGCATGGGAAATTCAAAGAAACCCATTTGACTTCTGCCCCATTCATCTTGTTAAATTTCCATAGTTTTAGAAACTCTATCTCTTTTTCTATTTCTGACATATTTTCTAAATCCTTAGAAACCACCTGCATAATGTCTACAATCTTGCCTTTCTTATCTAAAAAGTAGCCTTCCTGTGCAACTTTCCGAAGCGGCATTATGGTACTTACCCTTTCCGAAGCTTTTTCTTTAATACTTATCAATTTCTTCCCTTTCTATTGTAAGCTTTAATGTTTTCAGTCGTTTTATTGCACTTACATTCCTCACCGGTCTATAAATCGACTTATCCCTAAAAAAGAAAATCAAAATGCTTTGATACATTTTCCGTTTTCGATTAAAGTAACTAGGCATCGTAAAAAAGATGCCCGTACCGATTGCAAAAATTGCATACGGAAGCATCAGCTGGGTATGTACAAAAACTCTCAAAGAATAGAACAATATCCAATAAAAACATAAGAAGTAAAATGTTGATACCAGAAGTTTCCCTGCTACTTTTGTCTCTGATTTAATTTCAGAAGCAATATTATATTCGTCTTCCATTTTTCCTCCTGCTATTCGTCCATTAGTGTATCTTTTAATTCTTCATCAATTTTTTTTGCCTTTTTTAGCTGTCGCTGCATTTCTGCAATCGATGCTCCTGCTCCTGTGTTTGCCGGATTTAAGTTGTTTACAGTGCTGCCTGAGAAGTCATTCGAGTTGCTACCATCCATACTATAACTTCCATCTAAGCTGCTTCCTTGTTCTATTGTACGAGCACCTTCCAGTGTTTCCTTTCCTGTATTGCTCGGATTAGAAGATATACCCTCAGATGTCTCCGACATTGTTGTTTCCAATTCATTTGATGTCCCGTTTAGATTTTCTCCAGTAGAGGTCTGGTTTCCTTGCATCTCTTTCACAGTATCATCCAAGCCGGCTGTTGCTTCATTTAAGCTGCTCTTTTCTCCGGATACTTCTTGATTTCCCGGCATCTCTTTCATACTATTTTCCAGTCCAGAAGATGCTTCATTTAGGCTGCTTTTTTCTCCGGATGCTTCTTGATTTCCCGGTATCTCTTTCATGCTATTTTCCAAGCCTGAAGACGCTTCATTTAGGCTGCTCTTTTCTCCGGATGCTACCTGATTTCCTTGCATTTCTTTCATGGTGTTATCTAAGCCGGCTGTTGCTTCATTTAAGCTATTCTTTTCTCCGGATGCTACCTGATTTCCTTGCATTTCTTTCATGGTATTATCCAAGCCTGAAGACGCTTCATTTAGGCTGCTTTTTTCTCCAGATACTTCCTTATTTCCCGGCATCTCTTTCATAATGTTATCCAAATCAGATGCTGCCATATTTAAGTTATTCTTTTCTCCCAGCTCTTGTGTACCCTGAGACATTTTTTGCATTGCTCCATCTAATTGCTCTGGTTTTTCATCTAAATTGTCGGTATTCTCCTTATTTAGATTTTCCTGCATCTTCTTTGCAATGGAGTCATCCTGTAACTCTGACGGTGCCTCATTCATGCTCTCAATCATGCTGTCATATTTCCCTTGTGCTGATGTAGCATTACTCATTTTTTTCATTTCTGCTTCTAATCCATTTTCTTTCTGTAATCCTTCCGGATTGTTTGCAGACTGATTTTCACCGGCATTTCTTACGGATGCACTACTACCGCCTCCTCCACCAGATGGATTATTGGGGGAATTTGGAAGCCCCGGCATATCCTTTCCATTATCCGGTAAGCCTGTTCCAGATGAAAAAGAGGAAGGTGTACCCGGCATAGGTTTCACTGCTTTATCTGCCGCCCAGCCAAAACCATTTGCTAAGGTCTTCCCTGCTGAAGCAAGATGTCCCGGAATACTTGTGGCTCCATGTATTGCCTGTTTAGCTGCATACATCATTCCCAGACCACCAGACAATCCAACATTTTGTCCTGTTACTTTCTCAATGATTGATGGACCAGAAATAATCGCAAATGCTAAAAGTACAAGGATAATTGCGTTTACGATACCATGATCTACAAATAAATCATTCAACCATGCTTGAAATAATGTATAAATACGAACAGATAATGCCGTTAAAAACAATGCAATGTATCCATCTTTCATGGTATTTAAAATCATCCATGTTTTTTTTGAACCGGTAAGATCGGCAGAATATAAAATACTAAGTATTTGTCCTATTACAAGATTTATAATAATCTTTACAACAACAAAAGCCATTGCAAGATAAACCGCAACAAATGCAAACAATGTTAAGATACAAATGGAATAATTCACATGATAACGATAGTAAAATTCATTTCCAATATCACTATCGCCTTCAGAGTTCCATCCCCATCCATTACTAACATCACCAGTTGTAAATTCCGCACCAGCAGTCACTTTAAGCCGTTTTTTCAACAGCTCTTTTCCTGCTTCCGACAGTTGTTCATCTTTATAGTTCAATACCTCTGTCACCCGAATGCTATTAAACATTTCATCTGTCAGCTCCGGATAATGATAATTTTCAATATTATCTTTACTAAAACTGAGTAAACCATTTTCTTCCTTTTGGTCTACATACAAAAGGTCTATGATATTAGCGTTTACCACATCATTTGCCACTGTATGATTTTCTCCGATTGCCCATGTCACTAATCCGGTATCTGTTTCTGTATCATAAAGAGCTTTATTTAACTGCGATATGATATAGAATGAACAGGTAACGATTGCAACTGTCAGTAAAATACTTCTTAAGAAATTCGGAAATTTGCTGTTAAACAGCATCAGCATTAACCCTACCGCAGTAATACTTAAAAGCAGAATAGCGTGATACATTGGCTGCATACTAGAGATTAAATTCTGGATATTATCACTGGTGGAGAAAGAAAGCAGTTTAAAGCAATACAAATAAAGTTCTTCCGCCGCTACACAGATTGTCCGCAAAAACGAAACAAGCCACCATCCAATACTTCGAAAGACACTTCCAAATAAATCGTTCTGTTGAAAATATTCCGCATTACGGCTTAACACATCAATAATTTCATTTTCAACTGGACTTGGTGTAGCTAAAACAGCTTGTGAAAAAAGAAAAATCGTGAAGCAAATTGCTACAATTCCACATATCCTTTTTTTCTTACTTCTCATTGATACGACCTTCTAATATTGATAACATGGTCTTTTTTGACTCTTTTTTCATAAATTCCAACCCTTCTATCTTTTGATAAAGTTCTTCTAAAGGAAGCTTATGCGACCAATTTAAAATTTCTTTATAATCCTCCCCAATTCCATCCATAGCATAACTTTCTAACAGCGCATAATGCCTTTGTGATAAGGAAGCCAGCGTTTTTACTTTCGGCAGCTCTTTTTTTCTTTTTTTAGGAGCTGGTACATTTTCTTCTAAACGCTTCATCACCTTATCAAAATCCATAATATATTCTTCTATATTGGAAATTTCTTTTGTTTTTGGCGCAATTTCTGACAACCGGATTGAACGGGGATCTTCTAAAATCCCTTGCAAATAATCATAACTGAATTTCAGCTTTGTTCCGTCTTCCGCACAGTTATAAATTGGACGTGGTCTTATATCGTTCCCTTCCAAATCTGTACGTTTCATTGCCCTTCTTACGACACTATGTCCCTTTTTCAGTTCCCTTAAATCACTTGCAGACATCAGCGGTTTTTTTTCTGTTCTTTCCGTAAATGTTTTATCTAAGCTTAACTTGCTGCCACTTCTCTGTATGTCTATATAAGTTATCTCACCTAACATCTTACTGAAATATTCCGCTGTTTCTGTGTCATTTCCCATTAAGTAAATCTGATTTCCACAGTTTGCTATGATTGTTGCCGCATCTTTGTCTCCATAAATCTTCTGAATACGTTTTATGGACTGTATATAAAGGTCAAAGGTAATATTCCTTCCCAGACCAACAGTCAGCATATTTGTCATACCCTCAATCAGTGGCATATTACCAAATTCGTTCAAAATATACTTTACCGGTCTTTTACAGGTCATGTACTCATCACACATTCGAGAAAGCATAATATACGATTGTCTGATTAAAATAGACGCAAGTGTATGTAACGAACTGTCATAATCCGGAAAAACAATAAAAAGAGCAATCGGCTGTTCCCCAAATCCAAGTTCTTCCATGTCCAGCTCATTTTCCAGTGATATTTTTATAATTGCATCATTGGAAAAGTTAGTTAGTTTAATTGCCATAGAAGAATAAATATCACCACTGGCACGATCTGAAGCTAAATCTATGGATAAATATTTCAATTTTGCTCTATCGGTAGCTGGTCGCATATTAAAATATCGGTCTAATTCACTTATCCCGTTTTCATCACGTTTCCTTGATAACTCTGAAAACATCACGATAATGCTGTATATATTTACGCATTTTTCATATTTCTCAATTTTCTCAAATGTCACGTCATCCGGAATATAATGAACCGTATCATCCAGTACATAGTCTTCCCCTTGATATTTTTTTAAATTCTCCCTTGCCTGTTCCTGTTCTTCTTCTGGTAAATCTAAAAACTTTTCTTGTTTTTCTTGGAACTTTAGTTTCCGAATATGGTTATACTTTTCATCTTCTTCTAAGCAATCTGTAATATGAGCAATAATCAGAGCAGAAAATAAAGCTGCCGCATTTTCGGTAAAAAAGTCATTCTCTGCTTTTGTTTTTTCTCCTGCACAAAAAATCGAATAGGAATAGGAGTATGCCATTAGTTCTGCTGTTGCATAATCCCCTTGCTTATACAGCTTTAGCATGTTTGCTAAATAGTTAATGCTAATACTGTATTTCGGATTTGACAGGTTATAAAGCAGGGTTTTGTATCCTCTTTTTTCCAATCTTTTCTTAGCAGCCCTGTATTCTTCACCTTTTAAAGCTGTAATCACCATAGATGGCTTTATTTTTGCCCGTGAATAATTATTTGTATTCGGTTCTACATAGATTTTATCTTTACCAGCTCTTGTAATACCGATTGTGATTGTATTTGTATTTCCATCATCAATGAAATGTTTTCCTTCATAAGTGGAAATCAAAAATCCCGGAAGACCATCATATTCCCCTTCCCGTTCATCAATCTGCCGATATTGCTGTTTCAATTCTTCGACTGTTGTAAAACGGGAAGAGCCTTTTTGATTAACATTAAAATTTTCTTCTGAAAAAGATACTTTTATTTTATAAGCCCATGTGATATCGCATATAAGAAGAAAAAGCAGAAAGATCAGATATAACCACCAAAAAATTATTATTCCCTTCGGCAATGGAAAAATCTTTAAAATTCCCCATATATTTTCTTCTGTAAATAGTTCTACAAGCGTATTTATTAGGAAATTAAAGCACACCATCAGCAAAATATTTGCCATTAAAAGAAGTTTTTTTATATTCTCCTTGTCTGCTAAAATACGGTTAAGCTGCATCACCCTTTTTTCTTTTTCTGTTTTTTTCAAGATAGAAGCAATCTCATCTTTTAATTTTTTAAAATCAATTTTTTGCATATATTTCTTTCTTTTATTTTCAAGGTGCTATAAATAGCACCCCGCATATATAAGCTCTAAAATTTAACTCTTTCAGAAATAAATGCTGCATATTCAGCAGCTCCAGCTAGTATAATTGCGCCGCCAATTAAACCTAATATCCATTTATTTGCTTTTCTTTTCCATTCTTTCTCAAAAAAAGGGCACATCCATACAGCTGCGGACGCCATTATTACAATTATAGCTATACCCTGAATTTGATTTTTCAATGGTGCTATCAATTCAATGATAATATCAACAAACTTTGAAATAGGATCACTTCTATCCCCCGGCAGACTGGTTGTTAAAAAGACCAATCCTTTCACATATAAACTATCCATTTTTTCTCCTGTTTCTTTTTTTCTTAGCAATGACATAAAGAATTGCAACAACTATGGCAACAAAAATTAAAATTCCTGCTCCTGCCATAATGTATTTCACAATTTTATTGTCATCTTTTTCGTATTTTGCGGTTGCAGCTCTTTCGTAGATAAAGGATGTCTGGCTTTCAACTGTCTGTTCTGCCCGATAAGCGGCAACATAGCGGACTTCATTTTTATCCAGTCTCTTTTCATAGTTTGCCCTATAATAATTAACATACTGTTCAATGTCAGCCCTTGCATTCCGACAGGTCTCACCATTCTCATCCGTGTATACATCAGAAGTCCAATACGTCCGGATTACCCTACTGGTATTCCTATCCGCTCCTACTGATGCTAAAAGCTCCTGTTCATAACCCTGAAGCGGTTGTTCCGGATTGCCTTCTATCTGTATACCATTCCATTCAAAATAGTCTGCATCCATGTTATAAAACTTAATATCAATGTAATTGGGTTTCCATCCACCTCCCTGTTGTACTAAATTTTTCAATTCAGCCGTCACCTGTATGGTCTCACCGGTGGCGGGATCTGTTGTAGAAATGGCTTTTGTCTTGGGAACATCGGATTGCTGTATAGGGTATTGGTAGTCAACAAAACCCGTAACTAATTGTCCTTCGCCGGGAGTAGAGATGGGTTCTTGCACAACATGTGACAAGGAATAAAGAATGTCATTATCTTGCAATTCATCCGGCGGAGCATATTCTTCCTGTGCTCCCACTACTGTTTCTACTTCTTTTGTTAAATACTGGACTTCTTTTTGAGGTGTTTTCTTCAAAGTGCGTACACTAACACCGGACAGAGTGTATTTCTGTCCGTCTTTGACGATCTCTTTATCGAAGTCAGGAATATTTTCCTGTTCATTTTCCGCCTTAAAATTGATTGTTTTACTAAAACTATCCTTTGAAGCAGCCAGAACAGGGGTGCTCGCATAAAGCAGAGCGGCAGCAACTAAGAAAAAAGAAACAAACTTCTTGTTTTTCACGCTGCTTTCCTCCTTGAATTTTTTACAAAATGTATACTTTTTGTACACCATAAAAAAAGGAGGGAAGTTGAACCTTTTACTGGAAATTTTTCAAGAATTGTTTATGATTTTAATAATTGACCTACGTTAAAATCAGATAATAATAGAGAAAAATTGACATAAAAAAAAGGTATACTTTTTGTCGCATACCTCTGTATCTAAATAATAGCATTGAAACCCGAAAATGACAATGAATTTTGTAAAAAAATATCAAATGTCATTTTAAAACATCTAATTTTTCCTGACTATTTTTTCTTTCGGCAACAAAAAAAAACCTGAAAACACGGCTTCAGGACTTTTTTATAAAAATTATTTCTATTCGATTGCATTTTTTCTTTCTCTGGCGTATAATATGTTTAAAGGAACAACCGCCCACAAGGGGTTGACCGATTTTGGAAATAGCATAGAAATGCCACCCTTAAAACCGCTCAAAGTTTTCAGAGGGTGGTTTTTCTATGCCTTAAATCACTACCGACAGAATGAAAAAATGAAGGTCAGTAGTGATAGAATGAACATTCCGAATTGCATTAAATCTTTGAAGTCAAAATGTTTCATCAGCACCACCCCCATTCTATGTATTATAAAATGAAGGTCAGCCACCCTGTAACACGATTATTCCTAACTTATATTTTACCATTTTTTTCTTCTTCTTACAATTATTTTTTGCTCAAAAAAACCTGAAATCACGGCTTCAGGATTTTTTTATAAAATTTTTTCTATTCCATTGCATTTTTTCTTTTTCTAGCTTATAATATGTTTAAAGGAACAACCGCCCACAAGGGGTTGACCGGATTTATAAGAGATAGAAATACCACCCTAAACCTGCCAAAGTTTCAAGGGTAGTTTTTCTATGTAATAATAGGATTACTTACAAAACGTAAAAATGAAGGTCAGTAGTGATAGAATGAACATTCCGAAAGCCATCAAATCTTTAAAATCAAAAATGTTTTAATTCATTATTGACAAAATGCAAAATGAACATCAGAAAAGTGCCTGAAGTATCACCTTCAGGCACTTTTTTGACATCTATTCTTCTACTGCTTCTTCAGCTTCTTTTGACTCTCCACAATGGCTGCACACATACCCAATCAGTTTATGCTCCGTCCATGCTTCCTTGTCTACTACCCACTTATCTTCATACACAGCTTCTTGGTCTACAATCCAGCGGTCTTCATATTCTGCCGGATGCCAAATGCTTTGATATACTGCATCTGCTATCTTCACATGTTCATAATGCCCTTCTTCTGGATGCTCGATAATATCATATCCTTCTTCTACAAGCACCTCTGCTTCGTGCCAGCCTCCACAAGCAAAATTTCCTTGTAACATTTGTTCTTCAACATGTGCATCCACAGCGTCATAACCTTCATCACCCATCCCGAAATCTTTTTTACATCCATTGCAGAGGTAATGAATTTCGTATTTATCTTTTGCCGGATTATGCACCTTTTCCGTCCATGCTTCCTTGTCTACCACCCAGCGGTCTTCATATTCCGCTTCTTTTATCAGCTTATATTCGGTCCACTGGTCTTTCACCAGCACCTTTTCATAATGTCCTTCTTCCGGTGAAATCAGAACGTTTTCATAGTGTCCTTCTTCCGGATGTTCAATGTCCTCATATTTTTTTTCCCAGTCATGGTTGCATTTTTCCGGTATCCATGCGCCGGAGGCGTCTACATAGTAATGATCAATCCATGTATCAGATGCCATTCTTCCGTCAGCGTACATGTAATAACAGGTGTCTCCAATCCAGTGCCAGCCCTCACCTAACATCCAGCCTGCGCCATCGAAATAATACCATGCCCCATCTATGTATTTCCATGTATTTGTCGGATAGCTGCCGTCTGCATACCGATACCACCACTGGTTTCCTGATGCAACCCATTTATCAGTTACCCATTCTCCGGAAGCATTTACATAATCCCCGCCTATCCATGTGCTCTCTGCCATAGCTCCGCCGGAGTACATATAGTAACATTTTCCGTCTATCCAGTGCCAGCCTTTATCCAGCATCCAGCCGTCTGCGTCAAAGTAGTACCATCCGCCGTTAATTGCAGCCCATTCATTTGTAGGATAGCTGCCATCCGGGAAGGTGTACCACCAGCTACCGGCATAGCTTCTCCATTGTGCAGGCTCTGCATCAGGAACCCATGCACCGGAGGCATCCACATAGCTTCCGTCAATCCATGTATTTTCTGCCATATCGCCGCCGGAATACATATAATAGCATTTTCCATCAATCCAATGCCAGCCTTCCCCTAACATATAGCCGTAAGAGTCAAAATAAAACCATTTCCCATAAATGCTTTTCCATGTGCTTGTCGGATAAGAACTATCATCTTCCTGCCACCACCAGCCGGTGTTGTTTTGCTGCCAACTGGCAGCGCTTACACTTACCGGTGCTGCCGCTGTTAATAATGCGGCTAATCCCAAAGCTGCGCTTTGTTTCAACACTTTTTGTAATTTCATCCATATACCTTCTTTCTATCAATTTCGTATCAGTTATTTTACTTATATTATACCACAAAAAGGAAACATTGTAAATACTTTTGTTTCTTTTAATTGTGAAAGATACGTTTCTAAACTACCTAAATGTTTCCTTTCGTAAATTTAGATAACAAAATGCCCCAGAGTCGAAGCTCCGGGGCATTTTGTATTTGTCATTATTTCATTCCTTTCATCTATCGTAGCAAGTATAATAGCCTATTATATTTGCAAATAATTAGATAGACAGTAAAACAAAAGAAAAAAAGACAATTAGCCTAGAAGACACCCCAGAGCTGGCACTCTGCGGGTGTTTGTGTTTGCCATGCAAATCATCTCGTTTGCCTATTGGCATTATAGCATACGCTTTTTTTATAATCAATATACCTTTTATTTAAAACAAATCTTCCAAAAATGAAAAAGTAAATTCTACTATGGGTGGAAAAGGTGGAATTTACTCTTCTTCACTAAGAATTTCATTTTTACAACTTGTTTGTTATTACTATAACATTCACTTCCCCATAAAAAAATGTTGCATTTTATCAACGTATGATAAGCTTATATGTTTTTTTCTTTTTTAGGAGTGTTATTACTTCTGTGGAGAAAATGTTATTTATAAATAGAATTTCTGGAGGTTTGTCGCTTGCTTAGTTCCGGAGGAACAGACTGTTTTTTTCTGATTGCCAGTCTAAGATATAGTTTATTAAAAAAGAATTTAAAAAAAGATATGATTTGTTAGTCGTTCATATTTGCCTTAAACCCTTGATTTTACTGGGTTTTTAAGAAATTTCTATCACATGAAATCTGAATATATTCTTAGAAAATTTCCATGGAACTTGAATATTTTTTCTTACTTCTGACATAAAACTTGAATATATAATTTTTAAATAAACATAGAACTTGAATACTTTTTCTCTCTTTTCCATCCTAAAAAAGAAAAAAAGCTACAATACACTTTCTCTGCTCTCAAAAAAGTATATTTTAGCTTTTCATTGCTCTTTTTCTGTAACGGAAAATAGACTTAGACAATTCTAAGCCTCAAAATCTTCCTATGCTCTTACAAAAAGTTCTTCCTGTATAATTTTATGTATGAGTTTTGGATTTAATTCCCTTCTCCATTTCTTTTTTTGCTTGCTGCCATTTAGAATTTCTAAGCTCTGCTCTACAATGCTGCTAAGGTTAAAGTCCAATTTCTTAACAATTTTCACATGGTACTGCCTCAAAACTGTTAAAATGTCCTGTTTCTGCTCTGCTTCTATCCCTTTTACCTTATTCCGGCGGCAGGCTGTATCAAAATCATGCAGTCTCTTTTCTTCATTTTCACTTTCACCGGCATTGTAGACTTCGTTTTTCTTAAATGTAAGGAAATACTTCCTTCCATCTTCTAAATATACGCTTAAAAATGGCTTTAATTCCCCTAAATAAGCTCTTGCCATACGATTTGTAAATCCTAATTCCTTAAATTTATTTAAGAAATTTTCCTTCAGGATAGCATAAGAGTCACGTTTCGCTTTCTTACGGTTAATATTCCATTCACGGAGAAGGTAGAGAGCCATCATTTTTGCATTTGCACGCAGCTTCCGGAAGGCTGCGGATTTCACCATTTTAGAGCTCACACTCACATAACCACGTCCATAGTTTTCTTTTCCGGAAAAAGAGTTATTTAAGATTGTAATATCCCAGTCATAGTAATTGCATTTTTGGGCATCAATTAAGCCCTTATTCTGTAAGCTTCTTTTACAGTCATAAAACCCTTGGTAGGATATACCGATGCTTTCACAAACGTCTTTATAGTAAATTCCACTTGCTCTGCCGGCTTCATCCTGAAAACGGGCAACATACAAAAGCAGATCCAGCTCTGCGCTGGTAAGTTTTTCCTTTATTGCTTTTTCCAGTACCTCTATGCTTATCTTCTGCAAACGACTCCCTCCTTTCTTATTTTTTCTTGGTGCTACAAATAGCACCTGCTAAAGAAACCGCTTATTTCCTGCTTTCTTGCACAAAAAAACAGATGACAAATACACCTGTATCTATCACCTGTTTTCCTTCACGCACACCCTAATGTTTCGATCTTAGCAATAAAAATTAAGATATTCTTTTCCCGTAAAAAAATGACATTTCACGAAAAAAAGCACAACATCTTATTGACAATTTCATTTTTTGTTGCTATAATCCGAAGCATAAGATACAGTTGTAGGTGTATCTTTTCGGTGTGTATTATCAGGTTGGTGATAGATACACAAGCTGTTTCAGGTGTGACCAGCACCTTAACAGCAACTTTGTATATATAATAATCAAATTTATCTTAACTGTCAAGAAAATTTTGGATATTATATATACTAACTCAAAAATAAACTTGTTAAAGGAGATAAGATACGTCTTATCTCCTTTTGCTTTTCTCCAAAAAACACAGATAAAATCACTTTTTATACTTCTATCATCATCTTCTACCAATATTATTCCATTCTTTTTTTATTTTCTTATTTCGCATAACATTATGAAAAATCAAGCTTTTTTATAGGCAAATACTCCAAAATATGCTATACTTCTTTTCGTTGCTGCTCTCCAATCTGGCAACAGAAAGGAGGTGCTAGATTATAGATGGTTGAAACAATTTTAACTTCTGTTGTGGTAAATATAATGAGTTATTATATTTGCAAATGGTTAGACAGAAAAAATTAGCGGCAATTAGCCTATGAAACGCTCTTCTTGAAAGAGCAGAAAACCCAGAGGGCGCATCCTCTGGGTTTTCATTTTGTGCTAGTTTTATAGATGGTTTTTTCTTTTGCACGTTCATTATAGCATATCCTTTTTTTTAATGCAATATTCTGTCATTTGTTTCCTTTTCTCATTCCAGAATAATCCACAAAAATCACTCTATAACCCCTAGACATGTAGAGAAAGGGAATGTGACATCATGAATGTACTTTCATCATTTTATATCTCTATTGCGGCAAGTATAATCGCCTATTATATTTGCAAATGGCTGGATGGAGATAAATAGCTGGTAGTCAGCCTTAGGAATAAGCCACCTACCCAAAACGGAATAGAAAAACCCCAGAGGTCGCAACTCTGGGGTTTTTCGCTGTGCCATCTTGGACACTCGTATCTTTTTGCCTACTGGCATTATAACATATTCTAATAGGCATTTCAAGTATTCCCGTTCCTTCGTAAATTAGTACAGCTTATTTCCAAAACTGTCCTCACTTCTTAATCCAACGAATAGTTCTAAGTTTCAGAATTTTACTATTCCACTAGGGAGTACTAATCTTCATAGTGATATTTACATGAGTATATAATCAAATTTTGGTTGCTATCCATGTTATAAACCAATCTATGCTCATCTGTAATACGTCTGCTACATGCTTTACGGTGCTTTAATGGTTCGGGCTTGCCAATACCATTTAAAAGCCCGTTGCGGTCAATGTTTTTTACAAGCTCATTGATACGCTTTACCATCTTTTTATCTTCCCTCTGCCATTCGGTGTATTGCTCCCATGCAGTAGGTGTAAACACTATGTTCATTTACTCGCAAGCCTCCAGTTCTGCAATGGTCTTTGTGATAAATCCGCCTGCTTCGGCTTCTGCCATAGATTTGTCTATCATAGCAAGATAATCAGCATTTTTCTTGGCTTTCATCATTTCATTGTATTCATACTCGGACAGCATGACAACATTTTCATTTTTAGGTCTTGAAATAATCAATGTTTCTCCACCAAAAACTTTATCGCATAAACTTTTGAAATTATCCCTAACATCCATACTCTTTACAGCTAACATATAAAACACTCCTTTTTTCGTACTAAAAATCGTATGTTTTTTCGTACTTTTATTATATGTTATTATTATTCCCGTGTCAACACGTTTCATTCATCCCAATTTTTTATAAAAAGTCCCAGCAACCGAACCGACTTCGAAAGAATTACCACATTAAAGCAAGAAAGATGTATGTTATTCCGCAGATTAACAAGCAAAACGGTCAGAAGATAAGGAGGACAATCAGCATAAACCTTTCCACTACTCCAACTATTGATATAGAACCAAAAGAAATATCTTTTATACCAAATACGCATTTTCTTTTATCTGTGTTTTACATTTATAAAACGTATTTCTGGCAATACCCAAACTACACTATTTTTTAATATGCAAATCAATAAATTCATGTTATAATAAGACTTAGGGCTACCAGTTCACGGTAGGCGATTGGTCTTTCCTTACAAAGAAATAAGGAGGACCTCAATCCTCCGGAAAGGAGGAGGATGCTTATGAGCACTTATGAGATTATCATGATTATTTTAAGCATACTTACTTTGGTATTTACCATTGTTGGTATTATTGTAAAACTAATCATTGAGCTTATAAACTCAAGAAAAAAGTAATCGCCGGTCCTGGAAAACTTGCGATTACTTTTTTTACATAATTATTCTGAGACCAACCGTACTACCGGTAACCCTCTTTGTGATTATAGAATATCACAGTCTAAAAAAAATAGCAAGATATGTTCACGAAAAATTATAGAGCCTATTTTCAAGATATTTTTGTTTCAAAACACAGATCAGCTTTTATCTGTGTTTTATATTTGTAAAACGTATTTCTGGCAATACCCAATATAGCGATTACCTCCTTATCCTTCAAATTCCCCTCAAAGCTTTTAGACATTTTTATTATTTTATCCTTCATTTCTATGGATTTTTTCGTTTCTACTGTGCAACCTTTCGCCCTGCCGATTTGTACGCCATCCATCTGTGCCCGAACAATCCCCTCTTTAATTCTTGTATGCAAATACTCTACTTCCTGTTCTGCATTTTGAAACGCAATTTCTATCTGTCTCTTTGCCACTATCATCAGGTATCTGTCTACTGCTTCCAAAATGATATCTACATCTGTACCAGTTAATTGTATATTGCTGCGTAATGCTTTTTTAAACACATCTGTATTTAAGTGTTCTTCCTTTAAAAAGACAAGGTTTATATCCTTATAAAATAAATCAATATAACTCTCATACCCTTCCTCTGCTGTCCTGCTCATTCTGCTTACTTCATCAAATACTATCGTGTCTGTTGGTTTCAGTCCTTTAATCAATTTATTCCAAACTGGTCGATCCATAGTCGTGCCGGTATATTTCTCTGAAAAAATTATAGCAGTAGGATACCGCTTTTTAATATTCGCAATCTGCCTTTCTACTTTCTGCTTTGTGGTACTGACTCTTACATATCCATATATATGCTCCATAAAATATCTCCATTTAAGCTCTAGTTTATTTTGATACTTTTTTTATATCACGAAGAAGCTCAAAAATCAATATTTTTAATACTTTTTAATATAGGTTTATTTTAATACTTTTTCTTTCGTAAAAAGTAAGGTGCTACAAATAGCACCTTACTTCAATCCCGTATTATCCGATATATTCTTTTTCATATCTTCTGAATGTTGCTGTACTAATTCCAGCTTGTTCGCATGCTTCTTTCCTCTTTATTTTTCCTAATTCTACTTGCCTATATAAACTCAAGAAATATTCCTTTGAAATTGCTTTTGGTCTTCCGAATTTTATTCCTTTTTCTTGCGCTAACCTTATACCATCTGCTTGGCTTTGACGTATATCTTCTCTTTGCGCCTGAGCTACATAACTTAAAATCTGCAATACAATATCTGTAATAAACTCCCCCAATAAGTCTTTACTTCTCCTTGTGTCTAATAATGGCATATCTAAAACAACAATCTCAACCTTCTTCTTTTTCGTCAGATAATACCACTGTTGAATAACTTCATCATAGTTTCTTCCAAAGCGATCTATGGATTTTACAAAAACTGTATCTCCAGCCCTTAGCTTTCTTAACATCTTTTTATACTGCGGTCTATCAAAATTCTTTCCTGACTGCTTATCTAAATAGATGTTTGTAATTAAAATTCTTTGTTTTAATAAGTCCTCAATTTGTCTGTCTTCATTCTGAGATTTTGAAGATACTCTCGCATATCCGTAATTCACATTCTGTTCCCTGCCTTTGTATGTTAATATATTTTTGATAATCAAATACAACTCCAGAAACAGAACTTTCTGGAAATTATAAAGGTCATAGCGCAAACTACACTATGACCTTTTATAAAACATTAAATATTATCAGGATACATATACACATTGCATTTTCCACATATCAAAGAACCCTTTTTTTTTGCCCTAGCTTTCATTCCACAAACAGGACATTTCATCTTAACAGGAAATGGTGGAATTGGCTTATTTTTTTCTTCTGTTCTCCTTAGTGCTCTATCTTTCTTTACTGCTTCTTTCACACGTTCCTCTTGCTGCAACTCTTTTTGAAAAAGTATTTTTATCTCCTTTCCTATACCTTCCGTTATATATCCCTTCGTAGGTTCAAAGGAAAAAAGGAGTCCTCGTTTCATTCCCTCCTGATAAAAAATCTTATTATGATATCTCATATTGCGTGAAGTATCTTTCAATCCATGTTCAAAACAAAAAATATGTATCATTTGGTGTAACATGTTCATGACGATAGTTTCAAAATCATCTTCCAATTTTTCCTCATGTACGGTAATCATATACTGCCCCTTATTTCCAAACGGATTGCACGACCAATTTTTACACCTTGTATTAACACTTATATAAATTTGTGGTGTTAAAAATTGATTATAGAAAACATTCTCATTTAGAGTCCGGAAAAGAAATTGAAGCTCTCTCTTGGTGTTGTTATACATTCTCTCTTTCCTCCTTTTGGATGCAGTAAATTCTAACATTCAGTTTTTTAAGACAGCCCTAATAACTCCGCCTGAAGAACTGTATATTCCAACATTGCTTCCAAAAATACCGTTCCTATACTTGTCTTATAATTCTTAGCAATCTTTTCTAATGCTTCTCTATCCTCTAGTGATAGATAAACCGGCTCTACTACCGGCTTACGAACGTATTCCGGATTGCTTTTTTGTCGTATCAATAACCTCTCGTTAATACTTGGGCTTTCTTGATCTAAATACTTCTGAATTGCTTTCCTATGATACGCTGCTCTTGAAAGCCCCGTTTCATCTAAAATTTTATTCTCCATTTCTGCTAATTTTGCAGTAATGGAAAACGTTGTTCGTGTATTCATCTCCATCCCTCACCTACCATAAAATTTCTTTTTCCATTTGATGCGTTAAATATAATGTCATATCCCAAACACATAAGGTCGGCGCTTCTACCTTCTTGTCACGTTTTCGTGAACTACCCATTGTCTAAAGCCAACGGGCTTCCTGCTTCATAGACCTCGTAACCTACTATCTCCACAGGCGTTAATTCGGGCAGTCCCTGCCCTATACATTATTTCTTATTATGCTATTTGTCTTAATCCCTCTGCCAATATATTTTTTGCAGCATTTATATCCCTGTCATGTCTTTCTCCACATACAGGACATATCCATTCTCTTACTGACAAATCCTTTGTATCTGTATTTTGATACCCACAACCAGAACATAACTGACTGCTGGCATAGAATGTATCTATCTTGATATATTTCCGTCCATTCCACTTTGCTTTATACTCTAGCTGTCTCGTTAACTCATACCATGACGCATCTGTTATTGCTTTTGCCAGATGATGATTTTTCACCATGTTTTTTATCTCTAGGTTTTCTGAAACTATCACTTGGTTTTCGCTGATAATCTCATGGGAAATCTTATGCAGATAATCCTTTCTCGTATTTGTGATTTTCTCATGGCATAATGCTATTTGTTTTTTCTTTTCGTAATAATTACGGCTTCCTTTCTTTTTATGCGATAATTGTCTCTGTAACCTTGCTAACTTTCGCTCATATTTTTTAATCGTCTTCGGACTTTCGTATTTTCTTTCATCTGACGTGATGCACAAATCCTTTATCCCTAAATCTAATCCAATATTCTGTTTTGTGTGTGGCAATTCTTCACGCTCTGTTTCTGCTAAAATAGATACATAATATTTTCCACTTGGCACTTGCGATACAGTGGCAGACTTTATCTGTCCGCTGAAATCCCTATGTACTTTTGCCTTCACTTCTTTTAATTTCGGCAGTTTTACCTTTCTATTCTCAAAATCTACTGCTATGTTTCCGTTCGTAAAATTTGTTGTATAGGATTTATGGTTATTATGTTTACTTTTGAACTTTGGATATCCGGCATGTTCTTTAAAAAATTTCTGATATGCAGCATCCATGTTATATATCGCATTTGTCAGGGCAAATTTATCTACTTCTTTTAACCATTCATTTTCTTTCTTTAATTCTCTGTTACAATAATTATTACAGTCTATTTTACTGACAAATTTCTTTTCCTGCTCATATATGTCTTTTTTATATGCAAGTGTCTGATTATATACAAAACGGCAACATCCAAATGTTTTTACAATCTGAATTTCCTGTTCTTTATTCGGATATATTCTGTATTTATATGCTTTTAACATTTGTTATCATCACCTTTTTAACCTTGATTTTCTATGTACTTCTTTAGCATTTTTTGAAACATTCCCTACGCTACAAGCAAATTTGTATCTGTTTTTTGATTTTCATGTTCCCATGACGTAAGTATATAACATTTTTTTACTTTTGCCTACCTTAACCCACCGTCTAAAGTCAGTGGGATTGCGGCAGCCTTATTTCAAATTTTTCTGTCCCACATAAAAATTCTTAATCATCTTCATCATTCCCTTCTTTATAAAGACCATTCACCTTATACAGAAATTTCTACTGTAATATCTTTTTCAGTTTTTCAATACTTCTCAGATAAATTTCATAATTTTCTTCTTGAAGATATATATCCTTCTCTTTTAGTTTTTTCATAATAACGTTAATGTCCTTACGAAATTTTTTCCCAGATATTAAAATACCTTCTGGTTTTTCTTCTTTCTCTGTATTTTCTGAGTTTTCTTGTACCATCTGCTTTCCGGCTGAAGCTTTACTATCTTTTTCATTTTGGAATTTTAAAATATCAACTCTTTCAATTTTCTCACCCGGTTCTTTTTTTGTAGAAACCTCAGTAATGAATTTTTCCTGTTCTTTTTCCGGCATATCAGCAATTTTCTGAGCTGTCGATACTGTAACTTGATCGTCTAAAAGTGCTTGCACTAAAGCTTCTGAACCTCGATTTTCAACTTTTTGAAGCTGTGCTACTTTTGATGGTGAAATCTTCATATCCGCTGCTAAAAGCATTCTTGTTTTTATGCCGGTAAGTTCTCCTTTTTCACGTAAAGATGTGTAAATGGCTTGATACCCACGCATTTGTAACAGTAAGTCTCCATCTGTCTTATTTCTTTGTCCTGAATTTTCCGCAAGACGTACATAGTCTTCTTTTTCTTCATCTGTAAGTGGCAGCGTAATCAAATCCGGATTAAATATATGTACTTTTATTTTTCTATCTGAAGACCAAATACCTTCTTGAATTAAGTATCCCATAGCACGATATCTTCTCTCACCGGCAACAATTTCATAATCCTTATCTCCTACTTTTTTCAAAATCGGAGGATTTAATATACCTACATCTCTAATAAGCTCTGCGAGCTCTTTTATTTCTTCTTCCTTCATACTCCAATCGTTCTTATCTGTCGTATGTATTTGATCGTGAGTAACCTGAATTTCTTCCATTTCAGCAGATTTCATATTCATAGCTTCCATAAGCCCACTGCCAACCTTAATTGTTGAATTATCGTTTCCTTTATTTCCATAAATCGACTGTTGATTATTAAACTGTCTTCCCATTCCTTTTCTTAAAGCGTCTACATTTAATTTAGCCATTTATATCTTCCTCTCTTATCTTTCAGCTATTTTTGCTGGAATTGGTCTATATTTATCCCAAATGCCATCAGAAATCAGTTTTTCCTGCACTTTACATCTTTTCTTTCCATCTACAAGTAAATATTCCTTCCCTTGTTTTACCACTGTTATCGGTTCACAAATACCATTCTTCTTTATATCTTCCTGTAATTCTTGTTCTGCCTCTGACTCTATTTGCTCACTTCCTATAATCTGTTCTAAGGTAAGGTAAACATTTCTTTCTTCATCATATTGCTTCAAGTATTCTTCTTTATTATCTGCCATAATAAACTCCGTCAAATGCAAATAATTTGTTGTCAACTTGCTAACTGTCTTCTTTTTATCCGCAATAAGAAGTGGCAGATTTAGGTAGCTTCCCTCTCCAATGAGCTTTGATTTATACATTTTAAATGGCAGCAATACCCCCGGAACCATCTCCTCCAACAGTTCATAAGCCATTTTGGGTACTCCTTGATTTTCCCAGCGTGTAAAAAAACATCCGGAAATCTCTAATTTATCATTATAATCTTTAACTGTACGAATTAAATCCAGTGCATAAGCTACACCCTCTAAACTATCTCCATCTGTGGTTGTCGGTATGTAAGCTTCATCACATACTGCTAATCCATTTACATTCGCAATCGAAACAGAAGGAGCACAGTCTATAATACAATAGTCATATTCGCTTTCTATTTTTTTGATATGTCCTTTTAAACGGAACTGTGGTGGTACGGTTACATCTGCCTTAATCCGGTCCTGCACATCTCCTAATTGCAGATCAGACGGGATAATATCCAAGTTTTGATATACTGTTTTCCGGATACAATTATGAACGTCCATATTCCTATTTAACAATAAATCTGAAATTGAATTGTCTATGCTTCTAATATCGCCATGTAATTTGCGTTCCAGCCTTTCATATACATTGATGTTACTGAAACGTGCCGTTGTATTCGCTTGCGGATCAAGGTCTATCATTAAAACTCTTTTATTATACTGTGTTGCTAAAATATGTGCCACGGAAGTAACACTAGCTGTTTTAGCAACTCCTCCCTTAATATTCACAAATGCCACTGTCTTCATAATGTTCTCCTCTCTCATAAATAAACTTGTTTTTTAATTTATTACATTTATCATAAATCAATATTATAACACTTTTATTGTTTTGTCAATCAATTTTTTATTATTAAAAAATAAGGTGCTATTTATAGCACCCTATTTCTCAATCTATCCTTACCCCTATTTTTTAACAGAAAAAAAGTCTAGGTGCTACAAATAGCACCTAGACTGAATTTTCTCTTTGGGAACTTCTTTCTCGTCTTTGTTCTTCCAAAACCCTCTCATATTCTCTTTGATTTTTATAACTTTCATAACTATTATCTAATGCCCTTTTCAACCCATTTATAGCCTTTTGTGTATTATAACTTTTTTTTCGATGTATACTATTCTGTTTCCATTTATCATTCAACCTAACTGTTTCATATTTCTCTTTAGTATCTGTTGGTTCTTTTAAAGGTTCTGTTCTTTTTTCAAAATTCTGTTCTTCCGTTTTTTGCTTATGACTTGTCCCTCCTTTTTTGCTCTCTTTTTTCCCTGCTTCTTTTTCTTTATATTCAGAACTCACATCTTCTATCTTTTCTTCATGGTTTACAAAATCATTTTCTGAAGATATCAAATTTACATTTTCACCCTTTGAAAGATTTTCCATTTCAATTTTATTTTTATCGTATTCCCTAATCTCTTTCAAAATTGTGTTTCCCAATCTAGTATATAAATCTTCTATTTTCCCATCAAAATATGAAGACTTCGACTCCCCATAAGCTTCCCTATATAACGCATCTTGCTTCATCAACTTTTCTTTTAATTCTTCATAATCTTTTTTGTGGTATTTTTTAAGATACGCATTGCTTAGTGCATCAATTTCCCCTTTTAAATGAGACATTTTACTACTATTATAATTCCACAAGCTACGCTTACAATCCGGCATTTTCTCATATAAAGAAAAAAATGCTTTCGCCAATTCTTTATCTTGATGAAGTGCCGTTTCTCTTTTTCTCTGAACAATCGACTCTCGAATAACCCTGTTAATTTCAAGGTTTTGTTCCCTCGTATTTACAATTTCATTTACAACCACACTCTTACAAGCTTCTATACTGGAAAGTTTAAATCTTCCTTTATATTCCATTTCACTTCCAACTTGCACCTGTTCAACTTTCCCATTTTTTGTATATGTTTTATATACCGGATAAGCTTTCTTTTCCCTCATTGGAATTGGTTCTACGATTGCTATATGAACGTGCAGATTATCCGTATTTAAGTGAAATGCTGCACTCCAAATAGCATTTTGGAGGTTTTCTTTTTCTAACATCTCATTGACTGATTTACGAATAATTCCTTGAAGCTTTTGTTCATTCTGTGTACTTAAATATCCATTCCATAACCCTTGTTTACGCAGCCATTCGCTATCAAAACTAATAACTGTCTGCCACATCAATGACTGATTACCTTGCGCCATAGAAAATTGCTCTTTTAGCTCTTGTTTTTCTTTTTCAGATAATTTTGATTTATCCTGCGTAAATAACCCCGTTGTCTTGTAAGGATTACCCATATAGTCCTGATAGATATTATATTCATCAATATGTACATTACGAACCGCTTCTTCTCTATCCATATAATTTATATATCCCTGAAATATCTGATTATCTGGCTTACAAAATTCAGTAACAACTACTACACCCGCTTTAATTTTTCCCATATCTTCCCCTTTTTTCTAATTAGGTGCTACAAATAGCACCTAATTTTTTATCATGCTATTTTTTCGTTTTTTCCTGTCTATTTCCTGTTTCTTTTTTCCTATTTTCTTTTTCAAATGTTCTTGTGAGTCAGATATTACCGGCGATGGAAATGTGTCTGTAAAAACGCATGCCGCATAGTCTTTTTCAATAAGCATTGTGTTTAAAGCATCTAACATTACAGATACATTCTTATCGGTTGCTCTTACAGAAGAATATAATCGTTTCCAATAATCTTTATAAACCTCCGAAAAAACATTTAGTATCTGCTCTGCAACTCTCCTACTCTGAACTTCTTCATTTTGCATTTCTTTATAACTTCGAATTACATGACGCACCGCCTGCACCTGCGTCTTATATCCATGCTCCTGCATTACTTCCTGAAGAATGTCGATATCTTCCTGTTCCAGATTATAAACCTTCTGGATTTTCTTACTCGCCATTTTCTCGCTCAAAAATATTATCCTCCAATCTCTCCATTGTATGAACACACTGTTCCATTACCATATTATTTTCTTCTAATCTTTCTAGCAGAACGTTCACCAAATTTCCAAATTTATCTTCTGCAAAAAGCACTTCTGTTTCGATTGCTAATTTTTGAAAATATTTTCTCAAAAACTCCTCTCTGCTCATCTTTTTCTTTTCAGCCTGCTCTTTTAGCTTAAGAGCTATTCCATCTGGTACATTTCTAATTAGTATATCTGCCATTTTCTCACCTCATAATTGGGTGCTATTTGTAGCACCTATTTTCCACCAGTATATCATACTGACAAATCTCTATCAATAAATATATATAAATATTATGATTTTCTATATATATGGTGCAAGTTATGATATCAGGAAAATCCTAGGCTTTGCCTAGGTATCATACTTGTATGATATCAATTTTCCCTTATGCTCTTTATATACTCCCGTCTTTATAAAGGCTGCGTTTTTTTAATTAGCGTGATGGGGAAACTTTTTTTATTTTTCACAAATAAAAAAAGAGTCCTTATATGCTGCAATATATAAAGACTCTTCCCCTATTCTCACTGCTATGCAATAGCCAATTTAGTTTTAATCTTTCTTACATCTTCGGAAAGTGTATTTAAACGAATTAAAGCCAATTCTTCTTCTGCCTTAACAGTTAATGCTTCATTGTATTTTCTTGATAAATCAAGATGTCCTTCTGCAATAATCTTGATATTCCTATTCGTTACATTTTCTAATGTAAGCTGTATATTTAAAATATCCTCTTGCATCTTAGTCATCTTTTCTTCCATACCGGATATTTTGCTTTCTATACCAGATATTTTGCTTTCCATACCGGATATTTTCTCATTTGTTTTTTCTGCTGATTTTTCTAACAGCATTGCAATCTGTTCTAAATCTCTACTTTCTAACATTTCATACCTCCTACAAATTGTCAATTTTATTCGTCTGTGTTCTATTCTTATTTTTCTGTTATTCCCATTTCAAATCTGTGCTTTTAGTATATTGCACAGAATTTGAAACGTCAATGGAATATAATATAAATATCATTCTACCAAAAGTAGCTCCTCTCCTTTAGTAGCCACATCTGGTAAAAATGTCCCTAAGCTTTCAACGGGAATAAATAAATTATATCCCTCAAAGCTTTTGAAATGTGCCAGCATTTTATCATTTTCAATCAATACATATTCTCTCTTATCTGCATTGTTAAAATAAATGCTACCCAGTCGGTAATATTTTCTTGCTTCTGCAAGCGTTTCTTTTTCGATTTCCTTGATACTCCTTGTCAGTTCTCCTTTTGCATTTCTGTACCTTTTCATGATTTTTCCTCCTTGTATTTATTTTTAGATATACAAATTTGTCTAGCAAAACTGATTTCCGGTTGACGGAAGTCTGGTGGGACTTACCTCAACCCGCAGGATATTCCTGCTATTTTCTGTTTTGCTGATTTCCGTATATCCGTTATCTGTATGGGACAACGCAAAAGTGGCCAGAAATTAGGGGAATGACAAGGGCAAGCGCAGCGCAGCTATGTACACCCCTTTTCTTACCCCTAATTTTAGGCTATGCTTTAAGTTCCCATACGACGGATATACGGAAGTAAACAGAATGCCACAGGAGCACCTGCGGGTGTACGTCTTAAATAGTTTATCGTTTAAAGAAAACTTACCATTCATTGAGGTTTATAAGTAAATAACTATAATGAGATATTAGACTACTTTTATACTTATAAATACATACTTAAATACTTAGAGGAGCACAAAAATCTCTGAGTGCCTTATAAATACTAATGTTCAAGAATTTTGAACGGAAACATCTGGGTTGTAAAAAGAAACATTTAGGTAGTTAAAAGAAACGTTTAGGTAGTTGAAAAGAAACATTTAGGTAGTCTGATAGTGTAATATACCTGAAAGAAACAAGTGCCTTGACATTGTTACCTTTTATAGTATAATAGTTATATCTTTATTAGAGGTAACAATTATGAAAAATATGTGTTTAAACAAAGAAAATCAGGTTGTTATGGCAAACGATTTAATCAAGAGTAAAAGCTGCCTCTCTTTGAATGAAATAAAATTGCTGCGCCTCACAATTATGCAGATTGTGAAGGAAGACAATGATTTCTATACATACAAAATATCTATTATGGAATTGGCAAAATTACTAGACATCCCCAGTACACATTTATATTCTGACGTATATGATATTTGCAGACATCTTTTACAAGAAGTCGTTGAGATTGGTGATGGAAACCCTAAACATAAATGGAAAATATTCCAATGGTGCAGTAGTTGCAGTTATAACAACGGAATTATTACAATAAAGCTCCACGAAGATTTACAGCCTTATTTAATACAATTAAAAGGTTACTATACACAATATGTATTAGAAGATATTATATTGCTCAAAACGATTTATGCAATTCGTATTTATGAACTAATACGTGAAGCAATGAAAGGGCAAAAGGTATATGCTGATAAAATAGCGATTATAACTTTAAGTGAGGAAACAATCAGAAAAGCAACCGGAACTGAAGACAAATATACAAAAATGAGTATGTTTCGAGCACGAGTTATTGATGCGGCATTAAAAGAAATCAATGCAAAATTAGGCTATAACATAAGTTATGAACCACTAAAATGCAGCCGAAAAATTGTAGGTTTCCGTTTTAAAATAGAGTCTAAAAACAATGGCAAGTAAACAATTTTCAGGTTAAAAATTATAAGGTGCTATAAATAGCACCCTATAATTTCTAATACACTATACACACTTTAGTTGACAAGGTGCTATTTATAGCACCTTGTTTCTTCAAGCTTTATGTAATCTTCCATTTTCCCAAACAAATACATTATCTGATAAATATTCATTTGGCGATAACACTGTGTTATTTACTTCCTGTACCATTTTTTTGCATGATCTTATATCGTCTTTTGATTTATAAGGAACTGCAATAAATTCATGAACAGAACTGGGTAGTATAAGAAATTTAGAAGAAAACTGTTTTTCTAATTTATCCATTACTTTTTCACTAACCATAAGCGCTGCGCCTTCATCATTATCTTTTGTAGTTACAACCAATATTTTGATTTTCTTATCTGCTTCCTCTAACGGAAAATCTTCAATATATTCTTTTATAATATTTTCGATAGGTGCAATATAATAATGCTTTTCTAAATTTTCTTTTGCGTATAAAAAGACTTCTTCTTTTGTCAGGTTGAGAGCTTTTAACAGATCATTTTTCACTCTTATTTTTCCAATACTTTCTCCAAACTCAATACGAATATAAAAAGTAATTGCCATATCCTCTACAGGGATAAATAGAATATCTTCTTGTTTTAGTCCTTCAGCATTTCTATTTAAAGATATCAAAGTCATATAGAGATTTTCCTTTATATAATCCATATTTTTCATCACATTACTAACTTTCTCTGCTTCTGGCTGATCTCCCGCTAAGATACTTTCCATATATTCAATCAATTCTTTATCTGACATCTGAATAATACTTTCATGATTATAAATTATAGGATAAGTATTACTGCCCGATCTCAAAATGGCATATCCTTCCAATTTCTCATTTCTTTTCCAACGTTGCACATATTCCACTGTAAAATCTTTTTCTTCTTCTCTCAAAAGTTCATTTAATTTTTCTACTCTCATCATCATTTTTTCTCTCATAATTAAAATCCTTTCCGCTTTTTAGCTATTAAATTTTTCCATACAATACAGGAACTAGGCTAATCCCAGTTCCTATATTTTTGCGATATAGTTGTAATAATCCCAATTACTGCATTTAAAGCTTCACCCCATGTAGTAGATCCTTGAGTAGCTTTCTGTCTATGTAGCCAAGAATAAAGATATTGATATTCTATTTTTTCATGAGTATCAAAAATAAAACTTATTTCTTTTTCTACATCTTCTCTGTTTCGTTCCAGCATTTGAAGATTTTCTTCTGAAACATCAATCGCTGTAATCGTTACAATACCTTCTTTGATATCAATAGATGTTATTTCAACTGTCACATTTCCACCTCCTTTCCAGGTCTATTTTGTGATACATTTTTTTCAACAACTGAAGAACACGATATGTAGTTGTCAAGGTGCTAAGCAACTTGTTTGTTGCTTATGAGCCATTTTCATCACAGGCGTTATGTTCTGCGTCAATGAGCAAGGTGTTTCTACAGAAACACCGATACGCCGTAGGGCAATCATTGACGCAGAACATAGGCTGTGATATGCCTTCAGAACGAATGAAAACTCACGTTTCCTATGCTGAAAGAAAAGTGTCTAACTTATAAGCAACAAACAAATTGCAGAACCACAGACAGCATCATTCGTTCTTTTGTTCTAAAAAAATATTAAAATACAGATGTAATGCAAAGGTGTGATATTATATAGCAATTATATAGTAATTTGCTTGCTTTTTATCTTTCTTTGCTATAATATATATATAAGAAATAGAAAAGGAGTGAGTAGTATGGCACAAATCAATTTTCGTGTAGATGATGATATAAAGCGAAGCGCCGAAAGAACACTTAATGACATAGGATTGAATATGTCTACTGCAATTACTATTTTTCTCAAGGCAGTTGTTCGTGAAAATCGTATTCCTTTTGAACTATCCGCTGATCCATTCTGCAGCAAAGAAAATATGGACGAATTAGAAAGACGGCTAAATGATATTCATTCTGGAAAAAGTACGTTAAAAGAGCATGACTTGATTGAGGTAGACTAATGAAAAAACTCTGGGAAGATAATGCGTGGAATGAATATTTAGAATGGCAGACTAAAGACAAAAAAACATTAAAAAAAATAAACCGACTTTTATTAGACATTGATCGAAATGGTTATAATTGTATCGGAAAACCAGAAGCATTAAGTGGAAATCTTGCTGGATATTGGAGCGTCCGCATTGATGAGAAGAATAGAATTGTCTTTAGAATTAACGAAAATAGCATTGAAATTTTACAATGTGGTACTCATTATAGAGATAAATAAGCAACATTCTTCTTTTTAACAGTCCTATTTTTTCTTTTTAGGAAAGGAAACAAAAAGGTAGGTGCTATAAATAGCACCTACCTTTTTTAACTTAAATACCACAAACCATTTTCAAAGAAAAAAATCTTCCGATAGGCATATAAAGTTTGACGAACCTTCTCCTTTACATGATTATTTTTTTCTGCTTTTTTATATCCCGAAACTTGCTGATAAATATTATGCAACTCTATTTTCCCACCGGCTTTTTCTATAATATCTGCTATCACATCTTTCCACGTTACACTCTCCAGGTTGCGAATATCTGCTATCCTGTTGACTGCAAATTGTACTGGATAAATCAAATCCTCTGCTTTTTTTAACAGTAATACATATTCATGTTGAATGCGAATAAAATTTTCATTTGCATACTGGTTTTTATTACTCATACAATTATGCTGTACTTTTATGACAATATTTTCAATGATACCCGGTTTCGCAATTTCTAATAGCATACTATACAGTTTCCCCTGTTTCTTCAAGTCTCCCATTAAAACTGCCATGTGTCCTCCTGTCTCTAAAGAAGCAAATTGTTTTATCATACAAGCATTTAGTTTTTTAATAAAATCTTCCCAACTTCTACACTGTGATAAATCTACTTCATTTGCACAAATACCGTATTTTTTCTCTATCTCTGATGCTGCATACATATTGTCCGCATACCGTATCATATTATGATAAGGCGGATGCCAGAAAATAAATTCGTTTCTTTCCGGAACATCCATGTTTAAAAGATCAAATCCTTGATTTAAGTCATATACATTCGCTTTTATATTTTTTCTGTCCGCCACGTCTTTTGTTGTTCCGGAACCGCACATATAATCACTGATATTTTTTACTTTGTAAAAATCAATTAAATCTTCAATCAATCTTGGTGAACAGTTTCCTCTATAGAGGTTATTTCCACCAATTCCTCTTTCTTTGTAAGATACTATACTTTGCATGTACTTCCTCCTTTAAATCATTTGTTTTTTAGTTCCATAATACTGATACGACAATCTTCTATATTGGTTTTCTCCGTGCCCCCTCTCCTAAAAAAGATAATTTAATATACTGTTTTCGCAACATTTTAAAATTGGGTGCTATAAATAGCACCCACCCATACTTTCCTTATAAATAACCTTTTTTGTATTATAAAAGCTCATTTTCCTTCCGGAAGGAATAATATTCACCACTACCTATGATGATAAAATCATCTAGTGGAATTTCTAACAATTTTGCTGCATCCATAATCTTTTTGCAAATATCCCTATCCTGTTCACTTGGTAATATATTTCCTGATGGATGGTTATGTACTATGATAATATTCGCAGCGCCAATGAGTAATGCTCTCATAAAAATTTCTCTATTCGATAAAAATGCAGCATTTATCGTTCCATGTGAAATTTCAAAAATACCAATAAGCATTTTTTTCGTATCGTATGCAAACATAAACACATATTCTTCTGCTTTTTTGTCTAAATGTAATTCTTTTGTAGAAAATTCAAAAACTTTTTTGCAATCTGTCATTACATCATTACAAGTTATTTTTTTGCTACGGACTAAAACAGTTCTTTTATTTCTTAATTCAGCTTCATAAAAATATGGCATTTACATTCCTCCTAATAATGATTTTCCGGTTTCATAGAAAGTTAAAGAAGCAATATTTCTAAAATCACCGGTATTAGATTTTCGTATATTTTGCTGTATGGGATAACGATAGACAATCCAGATAAGTAGAAGAAACACAAGGGCGAAGCTCTGTATACCCTTGTGTTTCTTCTACTTATCTGGCATAGTCGTTTCGCCATGCAGCCATATATGAAAAGAAAAGTGGTGATTTAGAAATATTAAAGAAGATATACTCTTTACTTTGCGCTCCTCTCCTAAAAAAGAAAATCATCCGTTTTTAAGTCTTTACATTTTTTCTATTTTCCTATATAATTTGAAATCATAATATTTTTTTCAGTCCACTTCTGGTTGCCGCCGGTGGACTTTTTTTTCATTAAAATTTCCCATTTTTTAACTTTTTCGATACAAGAAAATATCATATACGAAATTAGTCCTACGGAAAACATCTGTCCTGTAAAACTCATATCTTTAGGCATCTCAAATACGGTATTAAATAACAGTGCTGTACCTAATAAAGCCTGTGTAACACTTTCCTTGTGCATACTTCAATCCTCCATTCTGGTGATTTATTTTCTTTATTACAATTATATTTTATCACTAATTTTAGTGAATGTCAATGCGTTTTTCACTATTATTTGTGAATATATATGTTGACTTTTTCACGGATAATGCTACTATATTGTATATAATCATAGTGGAGGTAACAGAAATGTTAGAATATAAAATCGACATAATAGAAGAACTGGAGAAAATTGGTGTGAACACAACAAAAGCCCGGGAAACTGGAATTTTCGGGCAATCAACTATGAAAAAATTTAAAAATAAAGACACTTCCATTTCTTTAGATAATCTTAATCGACTTTGTGCAATCTTGGAAATGCAGCCACGAGATATCATAAAATACATTGAAACAGATAACGATAGAGAAAATTACATCTCGAAAATTAGTGAAAAATCCATTGACATTCACTAATATTCGTGATATTATATATTTGTAAGGAAGATATCTTACAAATCCCCCTTATGGGAGAAAGGAGAAGAAAATGCAAGATATGGGAATGACAGACAAACAGTTTAACGGTTTCATAAGATTTTTAATCGATGGCTTACAAGAAGCTAAGGATGAAAAAGACACCCAAAAGAAAGATGACCGTATTCAAAAAATACTTGATAATCTTCAAAGTACATTGGAGGATTAAAGAGTAGGTGCTATTTATAGCACCTACTCTTTAATAGTAAACGCAGTTAGAAAAAATACTATATTTTAAACGAGCCCTGACAAAAGCAAATGATAGCGAAGCTTCGTTTAATAAAAACAGGCAGAAAACTAAAAAGATACCCAAAAAATTTCACAAAAAAAGTCAAATAGATTTTGTCTGAAATAGGAAAAGGAAGAACTCAAACCGAAATTGTAGATGAGTTACAGGTAAACAAGCAAGAAGTAAATCAAATAACATGTGAATAAACTACAAATCCGTAGTCATCGACACTGTGGTAATGTGTGTAACCATTTGCCTATGCCAGCGTGGGAAAGTATGTTTATAATCTGTGGAAAATCAATTTTCCATGGATTATAAATAAACTTTTCCATGCAGAATAAATGGTTATGCACATTTCCACGGTGCTAAATTTCTAATCCTTTTCCAGCCCTCATATTTTTTTCTATTCCTATAATCTTGTGTTCGGCAGAAATATTTTGTACGTTTCTTTGCTGTACGATATCCGGATTTTTAATATATTCTTCTATTTGGTTTAAATGTTTTCCCATAACTCTATGTATGTGTTCAAAGGAGTCATTCATTCCCCTCTCTATTTCCCTTTTCTGAGCTTCTAACGGCAGCTCTTGATACTTTTCCCACATTTCCTTTTCAAATTGATTGTAGGCGTGTTTAAAGTGCCTTCTGCGGGCATCTGTGATTTCTATGCCTAAATAATCCTGAAGCATAATGGAAATACAATCTGCCTCATATTCCCGTTGCCCTTCTCCCTTTTCCTTTCCCTCTACACCGTGTTTTTCTATGGCATGTCCCATTTCATGGGATAATGTAGAAAGTTTTTCTACCCCCTCCAGTTTCTCATTTAATACAATTCCATTCTTATAATAATAACCTTTTAATGATATGGAAGATAAATCCTCTGTTCTTACACTACACTGCAATTCATTTTCCGCATAGCTTTCCAAAGCTGCAATCATTTTATCTACATCTTCTGAAGCTTGCCCCATATCAAAGTATTTCGGGTACTGCTCTTTTGGAAAATTTGTCTGTGCAATATCAAAAACATAACCGATTTGAAACCCTTGTTTTACTACCCCCTCCAGCTCCCCTTTTTTATACAAATCCTTTTCTTCTTTTGTGGCATTCCGCAAAGACACCACAGAGCCGTCTTCTCGTTTTAATAAAGTGGATTGTACAGCGTACCAGATTGCAATACCCTTTTCTCCACGATTTACAGATACCCCTTCTTTTTTCCATCCAGCAAACGATTTTACAAAGGTTGCATGAGGATTTTGCTGATAAATAAGAGCAGTATTCCCTTGTGAATACTGATAGAAATTTTTTGAAAATCTTAGGTATTCTACTATCGTCTCCGGATTTTCCTGATAGGACTTTGCAAATTCTTCCATCTTTTTTCTTGCAAACTCCCTATTTTCCTCTGCTTTTTTAGCCCAATTTTTTTCCAATGTCATTCCTCCTGAAAGCGTTTTAAAATTTCTTGCTTCATAGCTGCATCCAGCTTGTCTAAGGTTTCTAGCTCTGCATCCGTAACACTTCCAACCGGAATTAAATCTCTTTCACAGTCAAAAAAATATAAATCCCCGTATTCTGTTTCTACGATTGCTTTATCCCCATAATATCCAACAATTACATTATCTTTTAAAATTTTTTCCATTCTTTCTTTCCTTTCTATAACATCATTTGAATTTGCTTATAAATTTCCTCTAACACAGCAACAAGCTCCACCCTGATTTCCGGATACAAAAGGGTTAATAGACCGATTGCGGCCAACAATAGAATTATTATTGTTGCCGCAATCCTGATCACTCCACCTATTACCCGTATAAAAAATTTTATCATGTTATTTTTTTCGACAATCATTACTTCCTTGTCGTCTACCTGATATTTTTTCCTTAAATCTTCTTGTTTTTGTTGCTCCTCTTTTTCTTTCAGGATATTATCCATAATTCCATTTTTAAGCTTTGCCATTCTTCTTTTTCCTCTTAAACATATCTCGTATACTCTTTCTCTGTGGGATATCCTTACTTTTATTATCCAAAGGTATAATATCCTCATAAATGAGAAGATTATCGATTGCAAACTCATACGCTTCCGGAGAATAACAAGGGAAATATATCCTTTCTTCCTTATCTTTCATGGACTCTTTTAAGCCTTTTCGGTCTGCTTCTGGTACATGGATAAACAAATAATAAATATCCGTATAAAATTCATTTTCTATCAACGTTGTTGTATAGACTACCTCTGAAACTTTTTCTCCGACACAAGCCAGCCGTATATCTTTTTCCAGATAAGACGTGCGATTGAAATTTTGACTGCCACAAACTCCATAGTCGTAAACATAAAAATCATATCCCAGTTTTAAAATTTCAGAAATTTTATCCTGCCTATAAAAATGATGAACGTTCATAAAAACTACTTCGCCCATGTCCTCATCTACATTTTCACAATCATAAAAGGCAGCAACATTTTCTACATATCCTGTATCATTCATCTCAATATAACAGGCTTTATATCCTTTATAGAGCAAGTATTTTACAACCTGTAACGCTTGTGTTGTAGTCCCTATTCGGCTCATCGCACCGGCAACACCAATCAATTTATAGCTTGCTTCTCGTCTCCGTTCTTCTTCCTGCTCCTGTAACGTAATAATTTCCAATTCTTCAAATCCATTTGCTTCATAATATCCTGCTAAAGCCAGCTCTAATTGCTGTTTCATTTCTGTTAGCGTTACGCCAATAATAAAATTCTTGATGCCAACCTTGCACAGCTCTACCAGAACTTTATTTTTTAGCATATATCCTGATGCGTAAATAATTACTGTTGCATTATTACAGTTACGAATTGTAATAATTTGTTTTGCAATTTCTTCAGCTGAGTCCAAATATTGCTGAATATCAAAAATCATATACTCTACACCCTGATGCTCCAAAATCTCGGTCTTCTGTAATTCTATCCGGCTGTTTGATTTTACATAGGCAAATTCTTTTCCTTTTTTTTCTGCGATTTCTTCCGCAAAATAACCTTTTTCTGCTGAACCAATAAATATAATCATATTTCCCTCTAGCTAAAATCTTAAATTTTGAATTGTTCCATACATCTGCGCCTCCTGATAGGCTTCGTTCCAATCTGTTTCTTCCTTTGCCGGGAGACGTTCTATAATTTCCGCTTCAATTTTTCGGCACTGCAAGGCTTCTCTTATCTTTTCTACACTTAAATGCCCTGCATAGTCATTATCTACGGCTATATAGACTTTCTTCTTCGGTTTCCTTAATAAATGGTTTATGAGTGCTTCGTATTTGCATGAACCACACAAAAAGAGATAATCGTATGCTTTAAAATCCCTTCCCTGCTTTTTTAAAAGACTCATGATGCTCATACCATCAATCACGCTTTCTGCAATAATAAGGTTTTCTGCATCAAAGTTTAAATAAAATCCATATTCATAATTACTTCCCATGCAGTCTCCAATGTATTTTCTTTCTGTATTTGTCCCTCTTAAAAAACCATATACCGGAGCTTTGCTGTCGTCATATCCTACAAAGACACAATTTCCATAAACATCCTGATAAAGCATCTGTTCATCGACAAAAAATTGAACTACTTCTTTATCAAGCATACGAATTTTTGTAAGATAAGCAAATACACGTCTCATATTATCTACTCTTTTTGGAAGCTGCAGCTTAACATTCTCAGTCTCCTGCTTCTTCCATGTCTGTTTTTCTCTTGCCGGTCCTTGCTTTATGCTTCTTTGTACTCTATTTGTAAAATAAGTGAGAGCCTCGTGCATATCCATATTGGCAAACATCACCGCAAAATCAATCACATCCCCACCGGTGCCGATTGCACTACCAGCACCCGGATGGGAATTTCGCCAGAAACGTTTCTTTTGTGGATCAATTCGAACACTGTCATATTCTTCCAGCGTAAAATATCTGCCTATTCTTCTTACGTGATATCCCAGTTCCTGTGCAAAGTCCTGAATATCGATTTCCTCTATAATCCGATCACGAATATCGTTATCTCTTTTTTTATAAAATTCATATTTATGCTGGTTGATAAAAGCGACAACCGCTCTGCGGTCTGTCATATTCGGTAATTCAATATTCAGATATCTTGCCATATCCTCTACAAAATCAATCTGTTTCTGGCTTGGTAGCATAATTCCTACTCCTGTTCTCCCTGCTTATATTCTTCTATTTTCTTATTATGTTCTTCTATTTTTGCCTCATATTCTGTAATCTCACTATCGAAATCTGCAATCGCTTCCTGATATGCAACAATATCCGCTTCTAGCTGCTGTATCAAGATATCCGTATTTAACTGTTCTTCTTCGGTTTGATACTTCTTAGCACCCAGCAAAGAGTTGATACGTTCGTTCGCATTGTTTATTTTTGTTTCCTGTTCTGCAATCGCATTTCTGTTTTCTTCTATTTTTGCTTCACATTCTGCAATATCCATTTCTTCCCTGTTAATTAGATATTGCTGCTCCGAATGATCTTTAATTTCTTCCACATGATTTACAGCTTTTTTGTTTGTAAAATATTTTAACATTTCTTCTGCATCCTGTGTAAGTTTAATTCGAAAAGAGATTTCTTTAAATTTATCCGGAACATTGTTGATCCGGATAATCGTAAGATTATCTGCTTCATAGATTTTTTCTACTTCCAGCTTCCCTTCCTTTCGATCTACGGCTTCATAATACAAATTTTCAATCCCATCCGTACTGTGATTTAAAATTTGAAACTCCAATTCCATCATCTTTTGCTTCGGCGCATAATCCCAGCGTTTCAAGGTAAAATCACGGTCTGCAAAAGTTGTTGTTGTTCCTATTGGTGTAGCCTGTATCAATTTTCCGTCTTTCGGAAACCATTCCTTTGACGTAAAAAATGCAATCAGAAGAACTATATATACTACAACAAATCCTTCTAAAAACACACTTTTTTTCAAATGTATCCTTTTCAGTTGTTTTCTCATTATTTTCTTCCTTAGTCTTATAAATAATCCTGAAAAATTTCCCGCATGAAAAGAGGGTGTAAATCTTTATTCACATAATAAATAGGCTTTCCTGAAAGAATAAGCTTTTTTCTTTCTTCTCTACTTACCGAGCCAATACATAAGATATCTGTTGCATCCTGCATTGCAGAGGATGTGTAAATAAAATACTTCCTTAATTTTTCAATATAATCTTCTTTCTTATTTTCACCACAGTATATATAATATTTTTTCTGCATTTCTCTTTGCAGGACGCTTCTGTTCCCGCTTTCCTTTCTTTGTATCTTTACTGCAATACAAATTTTTCTTTCTTTAAAGCAAAATTTAACACTAGTCTGTGTGTCCCACCAGCTCTGCCATGACACGTTGCCAGCGTAAAAATTTGTGCCGGTTCTTTTTCTTCATCTGAAGTTTCCAAATCAACGAAACTTCTTTTTTCTAAATTGCTTATAATTTCTTCTGCCTTGCTGCGTTCCCATGTTTTTTCTTCCAGCTCAAAGATTTCATCTGTATTTTCACATTGAAAAACCGAAATCAACTCTAATTCCTTCGTTCTCTCTTTTGTATAAAAATAAGCTGTTCGGTGAGATGCAGCATACTCCGTATCTCTATACTTTTTCAGACCACCAAACATTTGTCCGGAAATCATGTTATGCCCGTATAAGCAAACATGGAAATCCTGATTTAATTCCACATTCTGAAAGGCAAAGATAGAGCCTAAAGCACTTGCTTTTCCTCGAAAATCCTTTTTTAAATATTCCTGATCCGTATCTCCTATCAGCACAGGATAATCTACCTTTGTTTCCGGTATATAAAGCCAGCCGCTAATCTCACTATTAACCTTTTCTAATGCTTCAAAGTCAATGTATCGATTAAATGGATCATCTGCATCCACTTCTTCCTGATTACCGGCTGGGACTTTTACAACCTGTTCCTTTAAGGTTTCACTATTTTCTTCTGCATTTAAAAACAGCAATAGCTCTTTTAGCCCTAATGCCACAAACAGGAAAAGGCAGCATGTCAATATTACATTTATCAGCTTTTTCATTCTTTTTTCTTTGTTTTTTTCGTTCCTACATTAAGGGCTACCAAAAGCAATACAATAATCAATGCTCCGGCAAAATATTTCAAAATAGGACTGTCTAATCCGGTTTGCGGAGCTCCCGGTCTTCCGGGAGAGTCCGTTGTAATCCTTCCCGGTTCTGGTTCATGTTTCGGAATTACCTTAATGTCATAGTTCATTTCTCCCTCTGCTTCATCAAAGGTTGGAATGGAAATCAGAAATGGGGTTACTTTTTCATATTTTGCCGTATTCGTAGCCTCTAAAAAATATACACCCACCGGTAAATCTTGAAAGCAGAGCTTTCCATCTTTATCTGTCAACAACACTTTTTCTGCTGAAAAATCTAAAGCAGCCAGCTTCTCCGCAGCTTCTTCCATGTCTTTTGCTGACTCGATTGCATTTAAGTCAATACCTGAAGCAGAGAACTCATCTTTCATTACATATTCTCCCTTCACGATTTCTCCTACTTTGGTACAGGAAAATTCTACCTTTTCCCTTGATGTACCTTTTCTTCCTTCTGTCAGCTCTACGCTAATGCTGCCTTTTCCTTCTACATTTACCTTTTCCAGTTCTTTTTCATCCATGAGGGAGTTTTCGCCTTCTGTTCCTTCGTGGTTTACCAAAGCATTACTGTCATTTGCGTATACTTGTATACTAAATGCAAATAAAAGGATTGCAGTTAGACATAGCAGAATTTTACTTCTCATTCTTTTTCTCATATCTCGTCCTCCTAAAAAAAGAAATTGATCCGGCTACAATAAAAATAAACGGCAACAGCAAAAAGAAAATTTCCCGAAAAGATGGTAATTTTTTCTCAATACTGTCATATTCCACTTTTTCATAGGGAACTCGTTCCCCTGTTACAATCAATCTCTGTGTGTTAATCCCATAAGGGGTACAGGTTATTAAGGTACATAAATCCTTTTCCGGTAAAATTTCCAGCAGCTCTGCTTCCTCCGGTTCTACTACTTCTATTTCGGTAATGCGGTATGCTAAAGTTTCCCCACATGTACTGATAAAAAAAAGATCGTCTTTTTCCAACTCATCCAGCCTTGTAAACAGTTTAGAATTTGGCAATCCCCTGTGTCCGGTAAGAATACATCTCGTATTATTCCCGCCCACGGGAAGGCTGCTGTCCTGAAAATGTCCCACACCACTTGCTAATACTTCCTCTGACGTTCCGTGATAAATTGGAATATCTACGTTAATTTTCGGAATTTCAATGCTTCCCATTACCCCTGTTCCTGAAAGATTTAATAGATTTTCATAATTTTCTTCACTTAAAATCCCATTCTGCAAGTCTCCAATGCTTGCCCCCTGTGTCT